>OIFJ01000001.1_pt1:0-187500 | contig 719325 bp, 647 predicted proteins | sample 1582011 | NCBI WGS metagenome assembly OIFJ01 (sample SAMN07501050, study PRJEB24779) | human gut metagenome | isolation source: stool | host: human infant | place: USA: Pittsburgh, PA
TAAGAAGCTCTCAAACAATACAATCATCGAAATAGATAACTGCTCCCCTCTTGAGATTTTGAAGCTTCAGAAGAATCTGATGCAGATTACAGAAGGTGAGGGGATATCATTCGTCCACAGTAAGGGAAAAACGAAGTCCGAGCTTCAAAAACTGTATGAGGAACTGGAGGAATGCGGAAACCGCCTGATGGGATATAAAGAATGCTTTGAAATCATGGGGAAAGACCGCAACAGTTATTCCAAAACGGATCTGGAAGCAACGTTTATGCGGATGAAGGAAGACCACATGCTCAACGGTCAGTTAAAACCAGCTTACAACGTTCAGATCGCGGTGGAGAACTATTTCATCGTTCACGGATACGTGAGCAATGACCGTACAGATTATAACACCCTGATCCCGGTTTTGGAGAAGCATCAGAAAGCCTTTGGTAAAGTATTGGATGAAGTGACAGCAGACAGCGGATACTGCAGCGAGAAAAACCTCTTGTATCTGAAACACAATGGGATTGCCAGTTATATCAAACTCCAGGATCACGAAAAACGGAAAACCCGTGCCTATAAAGAAGATATCAGCAAATATTACAACATGACAACCCATATCTTTGAAGATGAGCGCTACTATATCTGTCATGACGGAAGAGAGCTTCGTCATATCCGGACAGAAAGTAAGGAGCAGGACGGGTATAGCCAGACATGGGAAGTCTATGGATGTGCAGATTGCAGCGGCTGTGAACATAAATCCCGTTGTCTGTATAAGTACAATGCGGAAAAAAACAGTGACCGAAATAAAGTCATGAAGATCAATGAGCAGTGGGAGGAACTGAAAGAAGCATCCAATGCCAACATCCAGAGTGAGAAGGGGATCCTGAAGCGCCAGATCCGTTCCATCCAGACCGAAGGGCACTTCGGGGACATCAAGGAAAACGAAAACTTCCGTCGGTTCAATTACCGCAATTCAGAAAAAGTGTATAAAGAATTCATGCTGTATGCAATTGGCCGGAATATAAATAAATATCATCGGTTTCTTTACCATGAGATCGAGAAATACGCAGGAAAATCTGATCAAAAGACAGCTTAGCTGCCAGAGCGGAGCTGCAAATATGTAAAAAGGGGATTTTGCGCCCTAAAATAGGAGAAGTAAAGAAAAACAAGCATATCCCGCAGAACGTCCTTTGCTGAAAAGCAAGGAAATCTGCGGGATATGCTTGTTTTGGTGTAGGGGCTTTAAAAATCAGTATTAACCGACAGCCCCTTTTTTTCACGTTCTCACAGCAGGCATTTCCTCATCTTTGGGCAGTCTTTTTAAAAATGCCGCCACCAGAGGCAGCGAGATGGCAAAGGTCAGAACATCTGCCACTGCCTGCGCGATCTGCACCCCTCGAAGCCCCATCACTGCAGGTAATATAAGGATCAAGGGAATAAAGCATATCCCGCTTCTGAGGGCCGAGAGAAAGGACGCCTTTTTGCTCTCCCCCACACTCTGGAGCATCATATTGGTGCAGACAGACAGCGGCTGGAAGAAGAAGGCAGCGCACTGGCATCGGAGCGCAGAAACACCGATGGCGATCACCTCCGGGTCATCCCGGAATATGCCGATGATACCTGAGGAAACCAGAAGGCAGATGATTGCAAAGCTTCCGAGCATCACCTCGCCAGACCCGGCCGTAAACCAGAACCCTCTCTTTACACGGGAATACTTTCCTGCTCCGTAGTTGAAGGCAGCCACCGGCTGAAATCCCTGACCAAGCCCAAGCCCTACAGAGAACACCAGCATACAGATTCTGTTTACGATACTCATAGCAGCCACCGCCGCGTCCCCGTATACCGCTGCCTGATGGTTCAGTAGCATGGTGGAAACACTTCCCAGCCCCTGGCGGATCAGACTTGGAAATCCCGTGGCAATGATCAGGCCTATTTCACGGATATCACGTGTCATCAGCCGGAAAGCCAGTCTGCTCTGGGTCTTTTTCGCTACAAACATATAGAGCAGGATAAAGAAACTGATCATCTGGGAAAGGGCTGTTGCCAGGCCGGCTCCCGCCACTCCAAGATCCAGGCCAAACATAAAAATAGGATCTCCTATGATATTCAGGATACCCCCTGTGGTCAGTCCGATCATGGCATAAGCTGCCATTCCCTCATAGCGGAGAATATTATTCAGAACACAGCTTCCTGTCATAAAAGGACCTGCCAGCAATATAAAAAATCCGTATTGTTTGGCAAAAGGCAGGATAGTATCCGTACTGCCCAGCATTCTCATAAACGGGGTCAAAAATGTGATCCCCGCTGCTCCTATCACAATTCCAGTCAAAATAGAAAGGAAAAAACTGGTGGACGCAAACCTGCTGGCACTCTCCCGGTCCCTTTTTCCAAGCTTTCTGGAGATAATGCTTCCCGCTCCGTGTCCGAACATAAATCCAAAGGCCTGCAGAATTGCCATCAGGCTGAAAACCACTCCCACCGCTCCGCTGGCGCTGGTCCCCAGGCGGCTGACAAAATAGGTATCCGCCGTGTTGTAGATATTGGTGATGAGCATACTTATAATAGTAGGAATCCCCAATCCCACGATCAGACTGGACACCGGTGTCTCTGTCATCTTCTCATACTGTTTCCGTTCCCGCTCCTCTGCTGTCCGCTCCTCTGCTGTAATTTCTGCTGCTGTCATGATTTTCTTTCTCCCCCTCTCTCATTATAAGCCCTGCCAGGCTTTCCACCATAAAATGAAAGCTGGCATTGCTGTCTGTCAGTTCATAAGTAAGATATCCTTCCCGTTCCAGGGAAACAAATCCGTGCAGCGCGCTGCGCATCATCCTCTGGAAATGCACTACTTTCTCCTGGTCCTCCACTACCCTGCCGATCAGCACCAGAAACGGATGTATGATACGCTGTATATTCTGACGCAGCTCTTCATTTTCCGAGGTGCGCATCTCAATGACAGCCTGATACAGCTCCGGACTGTCCTTGGCAAAACCCCGGTAGGCCTTGGCCATGACCAAGAGCGCTTCCGTAAAATCCTGATATCCGTATGCCTGCTCCAGTGCCTTTTCCAGAATTGATATTCCGTGAAGGCCCACTGCTGTATAAACCGCCTCTATACCATTTACATGATTATAGAGCGAAGCCGGCTGCACTCCCAGACGGGCTGCCAGTTCACGCATGGAAAAATTCCGGTATCCCTTCTCCTCCACCAGCCCAATAGCCGCCTCCGCGATCACTTCCGTATTCAGTCCTTTTCTTCCCATTATGCCTCCTTGTTTCTCAGATGAAAAGCAAACTTACTAAATAAAAGCAAAAACTAACACCGTTCGTATTATCTATATTATATACGAACGGTGTTAGTTTTGTCAATTATGGATAAATGCCGCCTGAGCCGCATGTTTCATCAGAAGCTCCATATCGCTGTAAGTGATATGGTAATATGCCTGAAGCAATTCCAGTTCCCCGGTTATGGTGGTTTTGCTGACTGTCCGGTTATCCGTATTCACGGTTACGGGAATGCCTGCCTCCAGAAATTCCAGAAACGGATATTCTTCCATGTTTTTAACCGCCCTGGTCTGGAGATTGCTGGAAGGGCACATTTCAAGGGGAATCTGCTTTGCAGCGCACCAAGCTTTCAGTTCTTTATCCTTACTGACGGCGATGCCATGGCCAATCCTGTCAGCCCCCAGCTCTATGGCATCCCACACACTCCTGGGACTGCCGCATTCTCCTGCGTGGATGGTAAAAGGAATTCCCAGTTTTCTGGCGGTTTCAAACATTTTGGTGTGCAGCTTAACCGGAAAAGCAGCCTCATCTCCTGCCAGGTCAAGAGCTGCCACCCCCTGCCCCAGGTATTCCCTGGCAGTTTCTGCAAGCTCCACATTCTGTTCCACCGGCATATGCCGCATACCGCATAGGATCAGATTTCCATCCACACCGTATTTCTCTTTCCCTTCCCAAAGGCCGTCCAGCGCTCCCTCAATGATCTGCCTGCAGGTAAGACCGTCACGCACAGATAAAAGAGGCGCAAACCGGATTTCCATGTATACCACATTTTCTTTTGCCCCGTCACCAAGCAGTTCTGACACAGCGGTCCTAAAGCTGTCCCGGTCCGCCAGGCAGGACAGCGGCAGATCAAATTTTTCCAGATACTCTTTCAGACTTCTGCAGTCCGGCTCCACCTGTAAAAGCTCCATAAGCTTTTCTCCTGCCGGGATCTCCACCCCGGCTCCTGCAGCTAGTTTCCGGATGACTGCCTCAGAAAGAGACCCATCCAGATGACAGTGCAGGTCATATTTTTTCAGTTCCCCAATGGTATTCATCTGCATTCCTCCAGGTAGTTTTTGGATATGGAAATCGTCCCCTTTGGCATAGGTATGCCAAAATTCTCAGCCACGCAGGCGCCCACCACGGCAAAGGAATCCGCCTTGGGAAGCTCCTTTCCCTCCTTAAAAGAGGGGGACCAGATCAGAAACGGCACCTGTTCCCTGGTGTGGTCTGTCCCTGTATAGGTGGGATCGTTTCCATGATCGGCTGTGATGATGAGCATGTCATCCTCCCTCATAGTGTGAAGCAGGATCCCCAGCTTCTCATCAAATCTCATAAGCTCTCCGGCATACCCTTCCGGGTCTCTCCTGTGGCCCCAAAGGGCATCAAAATCCACCAGGTTCACAAAACAAAGCCCGTGAAAATCATCCTCTTTGGCCTCCTGAATGGTCTGCTCCATACCATGGACAGAGCTTTTGGACTTCAGCGCTTTTGTGATTCCCTCCCCGGCAAAAATATCATTGATCTTACCAATGGAAATCACATCCAGCCCTGCATCCTTCAGAGCGTTCAGCACAGTTTTCCCGAAAGGCTTAACCGCATAGTCATGACGGTTGCTGGTGCGCTTAAATTCGCCTTTCTGCCTGCCCACATAGGGTCTTGCAATGACTCTTCCCACCTTCCACTCATCTCTCATGGTAAGTTCTCTTGCAATTTCACAGCACCGGTACAGTTCTTCAAGGCCAAAGGTTTCCTCATTGCCGCAGATCTGGAGTACAGAATCGGCAGAGGTATACACGATCATATGCCCGGTTGCTATCTCCTCCTCTCCCAGCTCATCCAGAATTTCTGTCCCGCTGGCGCTTTTATTGCCGATCACCTTATGCCCGGTCCGCTTTTCAAGCTCCAAGATCAATTCCGGAGGAAACCCTGTCTCCGTAAAGGTGATAAAGGGCTTTTCTGTTTTCAGCCCCATCATCTCCCAGTGGCCTGTCATGGTATCCTTCCCCCTGCTGATCTCATTCAGTTTTGTGTAATACCCCATGGGATGTTCCACAGGCGCTATTTTCTCCAGTGGGTGAAGATTTGCGATTCCCAGCTTCTGCAGATTGGGCAGGGAGAAGCCTTTTACATGAGAAGCAATATGTCCCAGGGTGTCTGCCCCTGCATCTCCAAACTCAGCCGCGTCCACTGCGCCGCCTACCCCCAGGGAATCTATCACGATCACGAATACTCTTCTGAATCTCTCTTTATTTTCCATAGTCATTCCCCTCTGTCCCTCTTCCCGGCATTTTCCTTCCGTATCAAGGCCCTGACAGCTTCCACTGCCACCTGGATCGCGCTTTCTGTATCGTGCACAACAGGATTTGGCATATCTTTTTTGGCCCGTTCCTGGTTGGCAACCACCAGGAAAACGCTGCCGGCCCGTACCTTCAGATAACTGGCAACAATGAAAAGGGCCGCGGATTCCATCTCAGAAGCTTTGCAGCCCAGCTTCAGCCATGCGTCCCATTTGTTCAGCAGTTCATACCCCACCGGTTTTGTCTCCGGGGAGTGCTGGCCGAAAAAGGAGTCCTTACACTGCACCACTCCCACATGATAAGGTTTTTTAAGTGTCTTTGCTGCACTTACAAGGGCATTTGTCACATCAAAATCAGGTACAGCCGGGAACTCAATGGGAGCGTACTCCCTACTGGTCCCTTCCATGCGGATGGCTCCGTTGGCAATGACAAGGTCACCGCTTTTCACATCCAGATCCATTCCCCCGCAGGTGCCGATCCGGATAAAGGTATCCGCGCCTGACATGACCAGTTCCTCCATTGCAATGGATGCAGAAGGACCGCCAATACCCGTGGAAGTTACGCTGACCATCTCTCCCTCCAGTGTTCCCGTATAGGTCACATACTCTCTGCTGTCTGCGATCAGCTTTGGATCATCAAAATATTTTGCTATCTTTTCACACCGCTTAGGGTCGCCCGGCATGATGACATAGCGCCCTACATCACCTCTTCCCACCTGTGTGTGATATTGTTTTCCCTCTACTTCCGAATAATTTATCATATATTCATCCCTTTCCTGTAATTTACGTGGCTCATAGATTTATTATAACAAATCACAGCAAATAAAAAAGGTCATGTGTCTCTTTTTTACAAAAACATGATTTTGTGATACAATAATGTCAGGTTTCACTATCCCTGACGCCTGCCCGGCACCGAAAACTTCTGCTTCAACTGCGGACACACACCAGGAGGTATAAACAATGACATGGAATTTGCTCTTGATCTCATCTGTAATTCTGCTCTGTATTCTGCTGCACCGGATTTCCGAAAAAATAGGCGTGCCCATGCTGCTGGCATTTATCGTCCTCGGTATGGCTTTCGGCACAGACGGTATACTGAAAATCCCCTTTGACAATTATCCCCTTGCGGAAAATATCTGTTCCATCGCCTTGATCTTTATTATGTTCTACGGCGGTTTCGGCACCAACTGGAATGAAGCCAGGCCGGTTGCTGTCAAATCTGTGCTCCTCTCCACACTGGGTGTTGTGATCACGGCTGCCCTCACAGGCTTCTTCTGTTACTTTGTTCTTAAATTCAGCTTTCTGGACAGCATGCTCATGGGTTCTGTCATCAGTTCCACAGATGCCGCCTCTGTCTTCTCCATTCTCCGTTCCAAAAATATGGGATTAAAATACGGCACTGCCTCCATGCTGGAACTGGAAAGCGGAAGCAATGACCCCTGCTCCTACATGCTGACTGCAGTGGTCCTCTCCGCCATGAGCGGCACAGCCAGCACAGGCTCTGTCCTTTCTATGATATTTGCCCAGCTTTTCTTCGGGATTCTTTTTGGATGTCTTATAGCCTTTGCCGCCCGTTTTATCCTGCGGCACATGCAGTTCCATATTGCAGGATTTGATATGGCTTTTGTCATCGCAGTCGCGCTTCTGTCCTATACGCTGCCCTCCATGGCGGGGGGAAACGGATATCTGAGCGCCTACATGGTGGGGATCATCCTTGGAAATACTAAGATCAGGAATAAAAAATCACTGGTTAACTTTTTTGACGGAATCACAGGACTTATGCAGATGCTGATCTTCTTTCTCCTGGGTCTTTTGGCAACGCCGTCAAAGCTGCCCTCTATTTTCCTGCCTGCCCTGGCGATCGCCCTGTTCCTCACACTGGTGGCAAGGCCTCTGGCAGTTGCCTCCATACTGACGCCTTTCAAATGCCGCTTCAACCAGCAGGTTCTCATCTCCTTTGCAGGACTCAGAGGTGCTGCCTCTATTGTTTTCGCCATTATGGCAACTGTAGATGACGCCTATACAAGTTTTGATGTCTACCATATCGTATTTTGTATTGTACTCCTGTCTATTTTATTCCAGGGAAGCTTTTTGTCCCAGGCTGCTAAAAAGCTTAACATGAGTGATACGAATGCAGATGTTATGAAGACTTTCAGTGATTATTCTGAGGAGGTGGACCTGCAGTTTATCAGAATCCGTATAACAGAAGAACACACCTGGAGTCATACGGCAGTCAAAGACATCTCCCTTCCCCCTGACACTCTGTTTCTTATGCTTCTGCGGGGAGAGGAAACCATGGTACCCAGCGGGGAAACTGTTTTTCTCCCGGGAGATACAGCGGTGTTAAGTGCCCGCGGCTATCAGGAGCAGGAAAATCTGGAACTGACAGAGATGAAAATAACTGCCAAAAGCCCCTGGATCGGCATTAAGATTTCCGACTTTTCCCCTTATCCGGGAGAACTGGTCATTATGATACTGCGCGGGGAGGAGACCATTGTTCCAAAGGGTGACACTGTTATCATGGAAAATGATCTGCTTGTGATATACTCTATACCGGAATACCGTAAAAACCTACCCGTAAAAGAACTTCCCTCCGAATAGAAGAAATAAGTCATCCGGTCGCTGCATTACAAAAACAGCTCTGCGGTCTATGCTTTTTCCGCAGAGCTGTTGTATATTACAGTAACAGTTCAGCCTTCCACTGTCCCGCGAGGTGTTGCCTTGCATTTGCAAGGCAATCCCGAGGCAGCCACGCGCCAGACTGCGGTTTGTACAGTCTGTGTGCATGCTTTTGTTGCTATGAAGCCGAAAGACTGAATCGTAACATATTACATGTAAGATCTCCAGTACCCCACATGTCTTTCGTTGATCTCTTTGATGATTTCAGGTTCCACCTTGAAGTTTCTCTCCATGTCCATAAGACCGTTGATCTCCTGCTGAACATCTGACACCTGCGTATAGCAGAAGCCGCAGATATAAGGCACCTTTTTCACAGCCGTGGTGATCTCATCAAAACGGCGGATGAACTCTTCTTTGCTGTTCACTTTATTGCCGTATCCCCAACCGCTGTCGTCATTGTTGAAGGCGATCCCTCCATACTCACTGATAAGCACAGGCTGGCCTTTGTATTCGTATCCGTTGGCCATGGCAGATTTGCTGCTGCTGTGATACATCTCTGTATTCAGGATTTCCTCTTTGTGTCCCGCGTACCGGTTATAGAAAATATCGCCGCACTCCTCATAGTCATGAAGGGTAATAATATCAGAAACCGTATGTTCCCACCCGTCGTTGACCACCACAGGGCGGTATCCGTCCATGCTCTTTGTGAGATGGTAAACTGCCTCTGTAAAATGCTGCTGTCTTCTATCCACTTCCACTCTCTGGATTCCCCAGGATTCATTAAACGGGGTCCAGGTGATAATGGACGGATGGTTATAATTCTGACGTACAATGTCAATCCACTCTTTTGTGAACAACTCCACCGCATAATCTGAAAATCCGTAGGCAGCCGCAGCCTCACTCCATACCAGCATGCCCTTTATATCACACCAGTATAGGAAACGCTCATCCTCTATCTTCTGATGTTTGCGCAGTCCATTGTAGCCAAGGGCGTGGATCTTGTCGATATCCTCGATCAACGCCTCCTCACTGGGCGGAGTCAGATGAGAATCTTTCCAGTATCCCTGGTCCAGGATCAGTCTCTGATAAAGGGGTCTGCCGTTCAGCAGGATATTGGGTCCGTCAATTCTGATCTCCCTCATACCAAAATAGGAGCCGACTTCATCCTGGACCTCTCCTTTATAAAGAACCCGGAAGGAAATGTCATACAGGTCCGGTTCCTCCGGAGACCAAGTTCTCACTCCCCAGACAAAGGCATTCTCCCCTGTACCCGAAACATCCAGCACCGTTCTTACATGAGAAGCTGTCATGGCAGACACACTTTTTGCCACAAACATACCATCAAAGCTGACCACTGCCTCCACGAGAAGCTCCTCACCCAGACAGGCGGAATCCCCTTTGATCTCATATTCTAACTCCACCGCGTTGTCTGTAAGGACCGGGGTTATCTTCACACTGTCCAGACTGATCTTGGGCACATATTCCATCCAGACTGTTTTCCAGATTCCCGTTGTCTGCACATACCAGCAGGCAAAGTTTTCTTTTATCCAGCGCTGTTTTCCTCTCGGCTGATGGATGTCGGTGGAATCCTCCACTTTCACCACCAGTTCATTTTCCCCGTCCTTCACAAGCTCTGTCACGTCAAAGGAAAAACGGGAGTATCCGCCTCTGTGACTCCCTGCGAAGCTGCCGTTCACCCACACCTTTGTGATAAAATCACTGCCTTCAAAATGCAGAAGAAGTCTCTTTTTGCAAAGCTCTTCCCCTTTTGCCGTGAAGCTGCGTCTGTACCAGACATTTTCGTGGATCTCCTCTTCGCCGATACCGCTCAGGCTGGTCTCATAAGTAAAGGGAACCTGGATCTGTCTATTACCTGCGAACTTCTCATACCACGCCTCTTTTTCTCCGCAGTTCTCGTCATCAAATCCAAAATCCCATGTTCCATTCAGATTTACCCAGTTGTCACGTACAAACTGGGGTCTTGGATAGTCTTTCTTGTAGCATTTCATTTCTGTTTGTCCTCCTTATAGGTGAATGTCAATTGCATTTTCGTCATCCTTTGACGCCTGACATGGTGATTCCTTCCACAATCTGGCGTTCAAATAGGATATAGATAAGAATAACAGGCACAGCCGCTATCATATTTGCTGTCATAGGCTTTACATAGTCCACCGTGTAGGTCCCCGCAAAGGTTGGAATACCAATGGGAAGTGTGAACTTGCTGCTGCTCATGGAACAGAGCAGAGGCCAGAGGTAATTATTCCAGCTTCCAATAAAAGCGAAGATGCAGACAGTGGAGATAACCGCTTTTGACAAAGGCAGAACCACTTTAAAAAACGTGGTCAATTCTCCGCCCCCGTCAATCTGTACCGCCTCCAACAGCTCATTTGGAAGTCCTTTAAAGAATGTCACCATAATGATCAGATTCATGGAACCTGCAATGGTGGGCAATATAAGGCCTGCATAAGAATCAATAAGATTCAGGCCGTTTGCCGTGATAAAAAGGGGCACGATGGTTGCTTCCCCCGGCACCATCAGACCCAGAAGGAAATAAAAATAGAGTGCACTGCTCCCCTTAAATTTGATCTTTGCCAGGGCGTATGCTGCCATGGCAGACAGGATCACAGTGAGAACTGTGGTCAGCACAGCGATAAATACGCTGTTAAACAGCCATTTTGTCACATCAGAACCCAGAATAAGGTCCGGGTAATTCTGGAATGTATACGGCGGTGTAAACCAGTCCAGTATACTGTTGATCTGTTTTCCCTCTCTCTGGAAGGACACTGCAAGAGACCACAGGATCGGTGTCATAAATATTACTGCCAGGATTACGGATATCACGGACAGCACAATACTGCCCGGCTTTTTCTTTGCCTTAGAATTCATCTGCCTCTGCCCCCTTTCTCTCAATCACCTTCTGCACAATGGTCAGCACCACAAGGATCAAAAACAACACATAGGACATGGCGGCTGCATAACCCATGTTGTTTTTCTTGAACGCTGTCTCATATATGTACTGGATCAAAGGCCTTGTGGAGCCTGCAGGTCCGCCTCCTGTGATCATGTAGATCTGTCCGAATACTTTGAAACAGGCGATCACCTGCAAAAGCACCACCAGATAGGTGGTTGGTTTCAGAAGGGGCAGTACGATGGAGAAGAGCTGCTGTCTCTTAGCGGCTCCGTCTATGGACGCTGCCTCATATATCTGGGGCGAAATATCCTGAAGCGCTGACAGGTATAAAAGCATGGAAAATCCCACGGTCCACCAGATGGTCATAGTTGTGATGGCCGACCAGGCAAGGCCGCTCTCATTAAGCCACTGCAGTTCCCTGTCCGGGGGCAGCACCTTGATAAAATGCAGAAATCCGTTGATAAATCCTCTGTATGGCGTGAACATATATTTTGCAATAAATGCCGCAACCGATACGGACAGCACACTGGGAAGATAATAACAGATGCGCAGTCCCTTTTTTAATTTGTTTGGTCTGTTGGCAAACAGTGCCAGGATCAGCGCCATGATCACCAGAAGAGGTGTGGTGATCAGCACGAAATATGTGGTATGCCAGAGGGCGTCCAGAAACTTTTTGTCTCCAAGGAACTTTATGTAATTGTCAAAACCCACAAACTTCACTTTTCCCATCAGAGACCATTTATGAAGGCTGACGTAAATCCCTTGGATCACCGGCCAGATGGTAAATACTGTATACAGGATAAAAAAAGGCAGTATAAACCCCAGTCCTGCCAGCAGGTTTTTGCGTTTTCTTTTTTTACTCACTTGATTTCCTCCTTACAGCTTAACGCTCACAATAGTTTTGCTGTCTGCAAGGGAAAGGAGAGCCTGTATGCTCCCCCTTCTCTGCCTTTCTTATTTACGGAAGATTGGTATCAAGTTCGTCGTAAAGCATATCGACTGCCTCTTCTGCGTCTGTGTCGCCGGACCACAGAGTATTCAGGCTGTCGATCATACCTGATTTCATGGCATTAAATGTAGAAACCTTTGAAGGAAGAACAGCGGTTTCCAGAGCCTCCATGTAGCTGCTTCTGTACGGCATATCCAGATATTCCTGGCTTTCCCTTACCGCGTTGCTGGCCGGAATCTGACCGGAACCTGCCCATGTAAGACCACCTTTTTCAGAGGCACTTACCATAAATTCCACTGCTGCCTTACTGTCTTCCCCGCTTCTGTCTTTCTTAGTCGGAAGGATCAGAGTATGGGAATCTGCCCAGCATGCGTTTTTATCAAACATCTGCGGATAAGGCATAGCGCCGAAATTCAAGTTCTCTGTCTTCTCCAGTGCTCCGGTTCCCCATGTACCGCCAATATAAATACCGGCTTTCCCGCTTTGGAAAAACTGCTGATGGTCATCAATCCCCTCTGCCACATAACCTTTGTCATAGAGACTTTTTACAAATTCTGCTGCCTTTACCGCAGTATCTTTATCCATGGTAACTTCGCTGCCATCCTCATTGACCAGAGGAGTTCCTCCCATTTGGAAATACGATGCCCACCATACACGATACGGGTCATCTCCGTTGTTTGTCAGAGAAATAACAGATCCTCCCTCCGGGATGACTGCTTTGATCTTGTCACAGACCGCATAGAAATCGTCTTCACTGGCAATATCAAGCTGACCCTTGTCATTCAGCGCAACGCCTGCCTGCTCCAGGATATCTTTGTTGAAGTACATGATCTCCGCATGAGTATCCAGGGGAACTGCATAGATGGAACCGTCAAAGGTTACGGATTCCATGGAGGTCTCTGAATACATGGTACTTAAATCTACTCCCAGCTCATCCAGATAATCATCCAGAGGCTCAACCACGCCCTGTTCCACCAACTCCGGAAGGGAAGACGCATGGGAGACGCCAATGTCAGGGCCTTTACCTGCTGCCACTGCTGTCTGCAGTTTTGTATAGTAATCTGCCCATACCAGCATAATGGACTGCACTTGCTTTTTGGGGCTGCTCTCATTGTATTCGCTTATCATCTTGTCCATGAATTCTCCGTCACCGCCGCTGAACAGAGACCAGAATACAAGCTTGTCTTTATCCACAGCAACTGCCTCCGGATTATTCACCGTTCCGTCGTCATTTACATCTGCGGAGGCCTCTTCACCCTGCTCTGGTGCTTCATTTTCTTGAGAAGATTTTACCCCCCCCTCGCTTTTTTCTGAACTTTCGCTTCCACAGCCGGCAAGAGCCGCTGCAGTTAATGTAAGTGCCATGATCGATGCGATTGCTTTACGTTTCATATTTTCTTTTCCTCCTTAAAAATTGGTTTCTTAACTCTTTTTGCGACCGGTCATAAAAACAATATTACTGTTGGTTGTTGGTATGTAGGCTTCTCATTTAGAACAGTTTTATTGTTCTTTATGTATCCATAATACCGTCATTTCATCCATATGTCAAGTTTAATTTTGCTTTTTTTTGTGTTTTTGACCATTTATAACGGTATTTCTGTATATAAATAACAGTAATACTGTTTTATTTAGGGGATTTCCACTGCCTATTTTCAGTATTTCTGTTATAACTATAGAACATCTTTTTTACCTTTGGTATGATATGTCATCTGCTTTTCCTTTTCTTTTATTCCCTGCGATATACATTTATTTCATAGTTCTCCTCTCAAAGCAATGAAAAAAGCCTGCCAGGCGGAAATCCCGCCATATTTTCTGAAAAACAAAAAACTGCCATATAGAAAAGCTGTAACCCCCACAGCTTTTCTGTACGACAGTTTCACTTAATATTCCACGCTCATCACAATATCCTGCTCATAATTCCCAAAGGACTTCCCAAACAGATTAAATCCGCCAATATACCTGGCATCCTCTTTATTCCCTATCCGCACATCAATATATGGCTTTTCCATCAGCCTAAGGTCCTTTAAAGCTGTTTCCCCGGCCTGGCTTCCATTGATAAAACAGCCGTTTTCCAGCACCTCCCAGGTCATGAGCATACCATACTGGGTGGAGCCGTCCGGCCATACGGAAGGGTTCAGTCTTCCCCTTCTGCTCCCAAAATCACCGGGACATGTCCAGGTTCCGCAGTCCACGCCGTTTATCCATACGGTAATGTCTGATTTCCAGTCCTCCCTGTATCCCGGTGCCTCGGAACAGATTTCCATGGACAGGCTCAGGCTCCTGGCATGGCGGTTCCTGGGAACCGCATTAGCAAATTTATATTCCACATAGCCGGCAGATGTCCAGAAAAGCCCTGCCTTTATTTTCTCAGGATCGTAAAAGCTGTATTCTGTATCCTCCATGCCGATAACTCCCTCCGGGGAATACAGTCCGCAGGTGGGATGGACTTTACAGCCGGTATAACTGCCGATGGGCATTTCCACACTGACGATCTCATTGACATCCAGGTTCCGTCTCAGCAGACACATGTTCACAAAATCAAATTTTCTGCTGCATACCTTCATGGTTCCTCTGCTTCCGGGCTGTTCCTCCATACGGATCAAATCTGCCTTTTCCAGAAGCTTCAGATGAAAAGCAGCACTGGACTGAGGAATGTCCAGCGCCTTTGCAATCTCTCCTATGATCATATTGTCAGAATAGAGAAGCTTCAATATTTCCACACGCACAGGGGAAGACAGCGCTTTTCCCACATCACAGAGTGTATCCACATTTTCCATGTCCAGCTCTCTTATTTTTGCCATAATACACCACCATCTCTTTTTTCCATTAGCAAATTTTATATTTTATCACGATAAGCCACTATAACTTCATGGATGACATGTCCTCTAAATTGAAAAATCCTGCCCTTTCTTGGTGACTTTCTATTGCTGCAGAAGCTCAGCAGATACCCATCTTTCTGTCCCCGGCTGTCCAGATACCCTGCAAGCTGTTCATATGCTTCTTCTGCCGCCTGTTCTCCATGCCAAATTTTGAGCTCTACAATATATTCTCTTGTCCCATAAAAAACCACAACATTCATGCGGCGGCTTCCACGTGTTTCCGGCTCCACAGCATAATGCCCGCTTCCATTTATAACCGGTTTTAAAAAGCTCAAAAACAAAAGCCTGCCATGACGTTCGATAAAAATCCCATCTTCATCCCGGTATTCACTTTTCATAAAATCAGCAAACTTATGCAGCATCACATCCATATCCAACAATCCATTGCTCACATACTTTTGCCTGCTGTCTTCAACATATTTGCTGATAAGGCCCCGCTGCTCTGAAACTGAAATATAGTAGTTTAATATTTTCGTTTCAAATATAATATTAGAGACACTAACCTTTTCCTTTTTTTCATCCAAAATACCAAGCATGACTCCCAATCCGATATCAGGATTACTGATTTCAAATGTCACCGCCTCTCCATGTAACAGAAAGGATTCCACAAGGGTACTGAGGGAAGGATGGTTTACCAGATTTTTGATAACATCATCAAATAAGGTATTATCATCCTTTAGAATGTATTTTTCCGCCTCATCCACACCTTCAACCGTCCATGACAGTTTTTCCTCATGCATGATCTTACAAAGACTGCTCACAAGATACGGATACCCATTGGTATAATAGTGCAGTCGTCCCGCAACCACCAGAGTATCCATTCCCGTCTTAAAATCATTTTCATATTCTTCCAGCATGCTTTGTATTTCTGGCACTGAAAGTCCCAAATCCACATCAAACCGGGCAGCAATATTCCAGGGGCTGTTAAAATTTTTCTGTTCCTCAGGGCGAAGCTTCATTTTCAGATTTTTAACATCAAACACACTTACAAGGATAACGCTCTTAAATGTGGACACTCCCCTGGTCACCCTGCGGATATACTTTTCGCGCAGCATACCAAGAAAGTCCATAAAGAGCTGGTTATTACTGGATTTGTCAATTTCGTCAATTATTAAAATCAACTCCCGCCCCATACGTTCTGTCAGACAAGTGATTTTTTCATCCAGTACCGGAAACCGCAGAATTGTGTCAGTCTGAATCCACTCATCAATAATTGCCTGAGCTACGCCATTTTCTTCAAGACTTCTGGCTCCCTTTTGCAGAAACGCGGCAATAAACTCATTTTCATCTGCAAACACTGCGCTGCCCAGCCCTTCAAAGCTCATATCCATTACCACATATCTTCCCTTCAGCCTTTGATACAGCAATTCCAGTGTGGTTGTCTTTCCATACTGACGGGCCCGGTTGATCGTAAAATATTCATTTTTTTCTATATAGTCCCGGATAATCGCATCTACCTTTGCACTGGTGTCTGCCATGTAATGGATTGCGGGTATACATGGCCCTGTAATATTAAATACTTTTCCTGATGCCATCCATTACTCCTTTCAAAATACAATGATGCATAGCGCATAAAACCTTTATCTCATACACTGCACTGTCTCATACTACATGTTAGTATAACATTATCCCTCTCTTCCAGCAAGAAGCTGCTTAGAAATCTCACTTCTTTTCCGTCTTTTTTCCATCCATTATATATCTCACTTCCCGTCCTAAAAAGAACAGTGCCAAAAGGTTCGGTATTGCCATCATACCGTTCAAGGTATCGGACAGCTCCCATATAACACCCGGGGAAAGCATACAGCCCGGCAGTGTGAGAAGAATATAGCAGAACCGGTATGCGGCCGCGCCTCTCTCTTTACAGAGATAGGCGGCTGTGCGCTCACCGAAGCAGGACCATCCCACAATGGTAGCAAAGGCAAAGAGTACCGTAGCGGCTGCCAGAAACTGTTTGCCATAAGGTATGGCTGTGGAGAATGCCATTCCCGTGAGAGTGGTGCCATCAATATTTTCAATTCCTGCCGCAAGATTCTGAAGGCAGATTTCCGGCTGGTAGACACCGCTTACTAAAATAACAAGAGCTGTAACTGTGCACACTAAAATGGTATCTATAAAAATCTCTGCGATTCCCCACATTCCCTGTGTTTTTGGGTCTTTAACGTCGGATTGGGCGTGTGCGATCACAGAGGAGCCAAGGCCCGCCTCATTGGAAAATATACCGCGGGCCACACCCATCTGCAGCGCTTGGCTGATCCCGTATCCGGCAGCTCCGCCCACCGCCGCTTTTACCCGGAACGCTTCCCGGAATATGATCCCGAAGGCATCCGGTATCATTTCCCTATGTACCCACAGCACCACCAAGGCCCCCAGCAGATAGGCTGCTGCCATGACCGGAACCAGTTTCTCTGTGAACGCAGCGACTCGCTTCAGGCCTCCGTTCAGCACATAGGCAGTTGCCAGCATGGTCACAACACCTGTCAAAAAGACAGGTATATGAAAGGCCTCCTCCAGCCCTTTTGCCATGGAGTTCCCCTGTACCATATTTCCCATACCAAAGGATGCGCCCAGACAACAGACGGAAAAAATAACAGCCATCCATTTACAGTGGAGTCCCCTGTCCATATACACCATGGCACCGCCCACCCAGGCCCCGTTCTCATCCCTGTAGCGATACCGGATACCCAGATAATTCTCCGCGTAATTGGTCATCATTCCAAAAAAAGCGGAAACCCACATCCAGAAAATAGCCCCTGGCCCGCCTGCCATCAGCGCTGTTGCCACCCCTGTTATGTTCCCGGTGCCCAGGGTAGCTGCCAGTGCAGTACAAAAGGACTGGAACTGGGAGATGGAATGCTCCTCTTTCGTTTTTCTGACCTCTTCTTTTTTCAGCAGGGAACCCAGTGTGGTGCGGAACCATTCTCCTGCATGGGTAATTTGAAAAAACCGTGATTTTATGGTGAAACGAATGCCGGTGGCCAGGAAAAAAAATAACATTCCGGGACTCCAGACAAACTCATGAAGTGTATGTAATAGATTTGACATACAAAAAAGACCTGCCTAAAAAGATATTCATAGCAGTATATGTGGATGCTGTCCAAACTATGAACAACCGTAACTATTAAAAAAACTGCCCCGGTCATCCCGGAGCAGTTTTAGATTGCATATGTTTTACAGTGGAATTACTCGAAAGCTTTTCCAACAGAACCGAACAGTTCCATTTTCTCTTTGATGGTAGCGCAGATTGCGTCAAAGCCCGGTTTTAATAATTTACGCGGGTCATAGCCTTTGCCCTGATTGTCTTTTCCTGCTTCGATGTACTCACGTGTAGCAGCAGCGAAAGTCAGCTGGCACTCTGTGTTTACGTTGATTTTGGATACACCAAGATCGATGGCTTTTTTGATCATGTCAGCCGGGATTCCTGTACCGCCGTGCAGAACTAACGGCATTTCACCTGTCAGTTTCTGGATGTCATCCAGAACGTCAAAGCGAAGACCTGCCCAGTTTTCCGGGTATTTTCCATGGATATTTCCAATACCTGCTGCCAGCATGTCCACACCCAGGTCAGCGATCATCTTGCATTCCTTCGGATCTGCACACTCGCCCATTCCTACAACGCCGTCTTCCTCGCCGCCGATGGAACCAACTTCTGCTTCCAGAGATAAGCCCAGTCCTTTGCAGACACCTGCTAACTCTTTTGTCTTCTCAACGTTCTCTTCGATCGGATAGTGAGAACCATCAAACATGATGGATGAGAATCCAGCTTTGATACATTTGTAACATCCGTCATAAGTACCATGATCCAGATGCAGAGCTACAGGAACTGTAATGTTCAGCTCTTCAATCATAGCTTTTGTCATGTCTGCAACGGTCTTGAAACCGGTCATATATTTTCCGGCGCCCTCAGATACACCCAGGATGATCGGGGATTTGCACTCTTCTGCTGTTAACAGAGCTGCCTTTGTCCACTCCAGGTTATTGATATTGAACTGTCCTACTGCATAGTGTCCTGCTTTTGCTTTTTTAAGCATTTCAGCTGCTGATACTAACATAAATCTAACCTCCACTAATTGAAAATTCTCGCTTTTCCCATCCCTGCCCAAACCATCGGCCTGTTCATTAGGAAAGAACGATTTGTTATTATTATAACACATTTCCCCCTTCTGGCAAGCTTTTCTTACGCAAATTTACCAATAGCGGCAGCGAACTGCTATCCCTTAACGCCGCCGGCTGTTATTCCATGGGGTTATCTGTTTTTATTTACAGCCGCATCTTAAAATCCTCATACCCAAACGCCTTCACCACCTGGCACTCCCCGTTCTCCCTCTCCACTGCGATTGCAGGCAGGCACATTCCGTTAAAGGTGTTATTCTTCACCATGGTATAGATCGCCATATCGCCAAATTCCAGGCGTTCTCCCACGGACAGGGGATGTTCAAAGGAATAGGTTCCTATCACATCACCGGCCAGACAGGTAGGCCCTGCCAAACGATATGTATACGGGTATTCCCCTTCCCTGCCGCTTCTGGCAAGCGGCGGCCGATAGGGCATTTCCAGCACATCCGGCATATGACAGGCGGCAGAGGCATCCAAAATGGCAATATTCCCGTCCTGAAAAAAGGTATCCAATACCCTTGTAAGAAGCACTCCTGCATTTAACGCCACCGCCTCACCGGGTTCCAGATAGACTGTCACCCGGTATTTCTCCTGAATGTTTCTGATACATTCCTCCAAAAGCGGGATGTTATATCCCGGCCTGGTGATATGGTGTCCGCCGCCGAAATTCACCCATTTCATCCGGTACAGGAATTCACCGAATTTCTCCTCCACTGCATCCAGCGTTATTTTCAGATCACCTGCATCCTGCTCACAGAGTGTATGAAAATGTATTCCCTCCACACCATCCAGAAACTCAGGCCGAAACCTCTCCCTTGTCACCCCCAGACGGGACCCGGGAGCGCAGGGATCATAGACCGCATGGCCTTCCTGTGTGGAACACTGGGGATTAACGCGTATCCCCATACTTTTTCCTGCGGCCATCACCCGTTCTCTGTACCTGTTTATCTGCTCAAAGGAGTTAAAAACAATATGTCCGCAGTAAGAAAGGATCTCGTCAAACTCTTCTTCCTTATAGGCAGGGGAATAGATATGATTTTCTTTCCCCATCTCCTTGGCTCCCAGTCTTGCTTCAAATAATCCGCTGGCAGTTGTACCGCTTAAATAATTTCCTATCACGGGATAGAGCGCATACATGGAAAATGCTTTCTGGGCCAGCAGGATCCTGCATCCGGTCCGGTCCATGACACCTTTTAAAATGCCCAGGTTTTTTTTCAGATCCGGCAAAGAAACCAGGTAGCACGGGGTGGGCAGTTCATCTCGTCTCATAGCCTACTCCACCAGACAGGGGTTTTCAGATATCCGGTACGGAAGCCCCCATTCATTTAACGCCTCCATAAAGGGATCCGGGTCAAACTCCTCAATATTGTGCACGCCCGGCTTGTTCCAGGTACCGTTCATAAGCATCATGGCACCGATCATGGCAGGCACGCCTGTGGTATAGGACACTGCCTGGGAACCTGTCTCCTTATAGCATTCCTGGTGGTCACACACATTATAAATATAAAGCTTTCGTTCCTTCCCGTCCTTCTTTCCTATGAAGATACATCCGATATTGGTCTTGCCTTTTGTTCTCGGCCCCAAAGTTGCCGGGTCGGGAAGCACTGCTTTTAAAAACTGGAGCGGCACGATCTCTTTTCCCTCATACAGGATCGGTTCAATGGATGTCATGCCCACATTCTCCAGACATTTCAGATGTGTGAGATAGCTCTCTCCAAATGTCATGAAAAAGCGGATTCTCTTGATCCCCGGAATATTCAGCGCAAGGGACTCCAGTTCCTCGTGGTGGAGCAAGTACATATCCTTCTCCCCCACTTCCTCAAAATTGTAAACGCGTTTGATCTCCATGGGTTCTGTCTCCACCCAGTGACCGTCCTCCCAATAGGAGCCTTTGGCGGAAACCTCCCGGATGTTGATCTCCGGATTGAAATTTGTGGCAAAGGGATACCCGTGGTCTCCCCCGTTACAGTCCAGGATATCAATGTAATTTATTTCATCAAAATAATGTTTCAGGGCGTATGCAGAGAATACACCTGTGACACCCGGGTCAAATCCGCTTCCCAGCAGTGCGGTGATACCTGCCTTCTCAAATTTCTCCCTGTAGGCCCACTGCCATTTGTATTCAAATTTCGCCGTATCCTCCGGTTCGTAATTGGCAGTATCCACATAGTGGGTTTTTGCTGCCAGGCAGGCCTCCATGATGGTCAGATCCTGATATGGAAGGGCCAGATTCAAAACCACCTGGGGCTTTTCCCTCTTGATCAGAGCTGTCAGCTCCGCGACATTGCCCGCATCCACCTGTGCGGTTGTGATCTTTGTCTCTGTCCTGCCCTCCAGTTCTGCCTTTAATGCATCACATTTTGACAGTGTCCTGCTGGCAATGCAGACTTCATCAAATACCTGGCTGTTGGCACAGCATTTACGGATTGCCACTCCTGCCACACCGCCGCAGCCGATCACCATTACTTTTCCCATATTTTTTTCCTCCTGTGGTTTACTTTTTTATGAAAGCATGAGGTTTCTGTTTGGCCGGCTGGATATTTACAGCGCAAGCAGCATTTCCCTCACGATTTTTCCCGCTGTTGCCGTGGACACTCCGCTCTGGTCAAAAGGCGGACACAGCTCATTTACATCACATGCCACAACCCTGCATCCCCTGCACACTGCCAGAACTGCCTGCAGAAGCTCCTGAAAGGAAACCCCGCCGGCCTCCGGAGTCCCTGTCCCGGGAAATACAGAGGGGTCCAGCACATCAAGATCCAGTGTAAAATACACCGGTCTTCCCAAAAGTCTGTGGATCACCTCAGAAAGCCCGTCCAGGTCAAAGGGATGCATCTTCACGTGCCCATCCTCTGCCCATAGAAATTCTTCCCTGTCACCGGAACGGATGCCAAACTGGAAAATGCGATCATCTCCCACCAGCTCCCAGCACCGCCTCAGCACGCAGGCGTGGGAAAGCTCCACCCCGAGATAGTCCTCCCGAAGATCTGCATGGGCATCAAAGTGTACGATACACAGATCAGGATATTTCTTCACTGCTGCACGCACGCTTCCCAGAGTCACCAGATGCTCCCCGCCGATCATAAAAGGCAGCTTTTTATCCTTTAAAATTTCTCCGGCCCGGCCTTCAATCTCCTCCAGAACCCGCATGGTATCCCCAATGGGAAGTTCCAGATCTCCGCTGTCAAATATTTTAAAGTCCGTCAGATCTTTTTTCTGATAAGGACTGTACGTCTCCAGCCCGTAGGATTCATTTCTGATGGCCTGGCTTCCAAAGCGGGTTCCCGGGCGGAAGGATGTGGTGGAATCAAAAGGCGCTCCAAACAGAACGATCCGCGACTCCTCATACTCCCCGTCACATCCGATAAAATTCACAATATTTTTACTCAACATCTTTTAACATCTCCTCCACATAAGCCGGCAGCGCAAAGACGCCCGCGTGAAGCCTGGGCAGATAATATCTGGTATGTATTCCCAAAAGCTTCCACCGGACCCCGTCCAGGTCATCCACCGGATGATATTTTTTTGAAGCAAAACCGAACAGCCAGTGTCCGGAGGGATAGGATGGAATATGCGCCTGGTATACCCTGCTCACAGGAAAGGATTCCACGATCCTCTTATGCATCCGAAGACACCAGAAAGCCTCCTCATCGTAAAAAGGACTCTCGTGCTGGTTGATCATGATTCCATCCTCGTGGAGAGCGTTGAAGCAGTTCCCGTAAAATTCTTTTGTGAACAGCCCCTCTGCTGCCCCGAAGGGATTGGGGGAGTCAATGATGATCAGATCATAGGCATCCGAACGGCTGCGGATAAACTTCAGGCCGTCCTCATGATAGATATTCACCCTTCTGTCATTGAGGCTGCAAGCCATCTGCGGAAAATACCTTCTGCAGACTTCCACCAGAAGCGGGTCTGCCTCCACCACATCGATCTGCTCCACATCCTCATATTTTGCCAGTTCCCGGACAACGCCGCCGTCACCGCCGCCGATGACAAGGATCTGCTTCACATTGGGATGGACAGCCATGGGCACATGGCTTATCATTTCATGATATATAAACTCATCCTTCTCGGTCAGGGCCAGGTCCCCGTCTACCACCAGTATCTTTCCGAATTCCCTGGAACTCAGCACATCCAACCGCTGCAGCTCACTGTTGGCGGAAAAAAGCTGTTCATCTACCCGGATGGATAATTTTACATTTGGCGTGTGCACATCGGAAAACCACATTTCCATCATACAGCCCCTCCCTTCAGTACATTGAGATGCCTGATCCCCGGGTCTTCAGGTCCTGTCATGGAACATCCTTTTTCTTTTGCATAGACTATGTAATTCAAAATATCCTCTGTTATCTCTTCCCCGGGAGCCAGGATCGGGATTCCCGGAGGATAACACATGACAAACTCACTGCATATCCTTCCGGCTGTCTGTTCCAAAGGCAGGGATTCCTTTGGCGCATAGAAGGCTTCCTGAGGCGTTGCCACTACCTTGGGATCTATATATTCCTGAGACAGCATGCCGGCCCGGTCTTTTTTGTACCTCCGCTTTACCTCCGCCAGGGCGCTCACCAGACGCTCCACCTCCTGTCTGCGGTCCCCAATGGACAGATAGGCCAGAATATTTCCAATATCACCGAACTCAATCTGGATATCATACTCATCCCGCAGAATGTCATAGACTTCGATCCCCGCAAGTCCAATCTCCAGGGTATGTACAGAGAGCTTGGTTCGGTCAAAGGCAAAGATACTGTTGCCGTTTACCAGGTCCTGGGAAAAGGCATAATAACCGCCGATATTGTTGATCTCCTCTCTGGCATATTCCGCAAGATCGATCACCTTCTCAAACTCCCGGCGTCCTCGAAGAGCCAGATTTCTCCTGGAGATATCAAGGCTTGAGAGCAGCAGGTAGGACCCGCTTGTGGTCTGGGTCAGATTGATGATCTGCCGCACATGTCCGACACTGACTCCCGGGCCTGTCAGAAGAAAAGAACTCTGTGTCAGGCTTCCCCCTGACTTGTGCATACTCACTGCCGTTATATCAGCCCCGGCAGCCATGGCGGATACGGGAAGGCCCTCCCCGAAATAAAAATGTGTTCCATGGGCCTCATCAGCCAGCACCAGCATACCGTGTTCATGAGCCAGCTTTACAATAGAGCGCAGGTCTGAACAGACTCCGTAATACGTGGGATTATTGACAAACACAGCCACTGCGTCCGGGTTGTTCCGTATGGCAGCCTCCACCTGTTCCAGCCGCATGCCCAGGGAGATTCCCAGCCTGCAGTCCACATCGGGATTCACATATATTGGCTGCGCACCGCAGAGAACCAAGGCATTGATGGCACTTCTGTGCACATTTCTGGGCATGATGATCTTATCTCCCCGCTTACAGCAGGATAAAACCATGCTCTGTACAGAGGATGTGGTCCCTCCCACCATGAGGAACGCATGAGCCGCGCCGAATGCCTCTGCCGCCAGCTCCTCCGCCTCTCTGATCACAGAGACAGGGTGGCAGAGATTGTCCAGCGGCTTCATGGAATTCACGTCGATCCCCACACATTTTTCTCCCAGAAGTTCCACCAGTTCCGGATTTCCTTTTCCGTGCTTATGTCCCGGAACATCAAAGGGCACGACCCGCATTTTCCTGAAACGTTCCAGCGCCTCATAGATGGGCGCCCGTTCCTGATTCAATTCTGACATTTCGACCTCCTTTTCCGATTCCTGCCTGCACACGGGTGTGCTGTAATTTTGAACACAAAAAAAGCAAGCAGGATCGTATACATAGTCCTATGCTTGCTTCTGTTCATTTTTATAGAAATCCACCGCTCCCCCTGCTCATACCGGCCCTCAAATAAGACCCGTTCAGGGTAAACATGGCTTTTATTCTTTTTTATAAAAACAGATATGGTTTAGAGTCTATATAGCAAATATTTATACTTTTAATACTCTTATTGACCGTTTCACAAGTTTGACGTTTTGTATACGCACTAGTTATAAAGTAACCAACTTATAAAATTTGAGCTTCTAACTCAATCAATAAGGCAATTAAATTGCCGGAAATATTTGCATGGAAATCTTCACCTTTATCTGTCTTCCATACATGCCATACTTTACCACAGCTTTACCAAAATAGCAAGAAAAATATGGAGTATGTTTACAAATTTCTGTTTTCACTCCCGGATATCTATGGTATGATATATTTGTAGCAAAATTTCTGATTCGTATGGAAAGGAGGGTATAATTGCCGGAATATTACTAACTGTGAGAATTCCCAACAGTTACATCAAATATTGCAATTATACAGTGGATACAGAATTATGGAAATGAAAAATATGATCGTCGGCCAGTCCGGAGGACCAACCGCTGCTATCAACAGCAGCCTGTACGGTGTGGTATCTGAGGGCCTTCGCCAGAAAGAATTTATCGGACGTGTCTATGGAATGGTAAACGGGATCGAGGGGTTTTTGGAGGGGCATATCCTGGATTTCGAAGATGCTCTTCCCGGTGATACACTGGAAGGACTGAAAACAACACCCGGTGCTTATCTTGGTTCCTGCCGCTATAAGCTGCCGGAGGATTTATCCGACCCGGTCTATCCGGAACTGTTCGCAAAATTCGAGGAACTGCAGATCGGATATGTCTTCTATATCGGAGGCAATGACTCCATGGATACTGTGAGCAAGCTCTCACGCTATGCCGCTTCTGCAGGCAGTGATATCCGTTTCATCGGAGAGCCGAAGACCGTGGATAACGACCTGGTCCTCACAGACCACACACCCGGTTTCGGAAGCGCTGCCAGATATGTAGCCTCCACTGTGCGGGAAATTGTCATCGACGCCAATGTATATGAGAAAAAATCTGTGACTATCATAGAGATCATGGGACGCCACGCGGGCTGGCTCACAGCCGCTTCCGCCCTGGCAAGAAAGTATAAAGGGGACAACCCTCTTCTCATCTATCTGCCGGAAACAGCCTTTGACCAGGAGGCATTTCTAAAAAAAGTGGAAGAATGCTTTAAAAAGACACCTAATGTCATTGTGTGCGTCTCCGAAGGCATTCACGATGACAAGGGAACCTTTATCTGTGAGTATGACAACAACGTAGGGACAGACACCTTTGGCCACAAGATGCTGGCCGGATGCGGCAAATATCTGGAGAATCTGGTGAGAAACCGCCTGGGCGTAAAAGCCCGTTCCGTTGAATTGAATGTAAGCCAGCGCTGCTCCTCCTCCATGATGTCTGCCGCAGACCAGAAGGAAGCTGTCATGGCCGGTGAGTTCGGCGTCCGCGCAGCACTCAGAGGATATACAGGGAAAATGGTAGCTTACAAAAGGACTTGCAACCTCCCCTACGCCATCACTCTTGGCCTGGAGGATGTAAACGAAATCTGCAATAAAGAAAAGACCGTTCCCCTGGAATGGATCACCGGGGAAGGCTCAGACATAAGCGACGACTTCGTCATCTATGCCCTTCCCCTCATTCAGGGAACTGTTGAGGTTCCCACAGGCACAGACGGCCTACCCGCGTTTGTCTATAGAAAATAAAAATTTTCATACCAAAGGAGAGGGAATCCCGTTTACCGCAGGATTCCCTCTTCCTTATTTCTGTATTTCGTTGCTTCCAAAAGCCAGCAAAATATTTCTCTGTAAAAATTCCTTTGTCCGCTCCTTTGGTACCTCCTTTGTTTCCAGTTCCTGAAGGAGATATACAAAATAACTCATAAATCCGGACATCAATACCATGGTCACAAATGTTTCCGGCATATCAGCAGGAATTGCCCCCTCCTGCTTTCCCTGTTCCATTAAAATTTGCAGCACACGCTCCACCTGGCACTGGGAACCGCCAAATTTTGCATATTCTCTGTATAAATGTTCCTGCATCTTACTCTCCTGCCCCTGCAGGCGCATAAGCTGTGCGCTACATCTGCTTTCACTCATCTCTGTCTCGATGAAATCCAGCACTGCCATGATCTGTCCCTTCAGGCTTCCGGTTGTTCTGAGGATCCCCATGATCTTCTGAAACAGTTTCTCCCCGGACCAGATGATGGCCTTGGCCACCATCTCCTCCTTACTGGAAAAGTATTCGTAAGCCGTACCTTTTCCGATTCCGGCCCGGTTGGTAATGTCAGATACTTTAATGGAGTGAATATCCACATCTTCCTCTATCAGGTCAATGACCGCCTGAAAAAGTGCCAGTTCTTTCTCACTGAGCTTCTCCTTCATCCACTAATCTCTCCTCATCTTTTTTATAATGACGCCGGTTCAGTATATCATAAATACACGGCACTACAAACAGCGTCAGCAATGTACCGTAGATCAGACCTCCGATGGTGACGATCGCCATTGGCTGCACCATATCCGCGCCCATACCCATGCCCATAGCCATGGTGGTAAGGCCAAGAATGGTGGTGAGCGCTGTCATCACGATAGGACGCAGACGGGCACGGCCTGCTTCCTCGATCGCCGCCCTCTTCTCCATACCGTCCTTGCGGAGCTGGTTGATGTAATCCACTAGCACAATACCATTGTTTACAATGATACCTGACAGCATGACAAATCCTACCATTGCCACTATACTCACCGGCTTATTCCCCACAAGCAGGCCCAAAAATCCTCCTGTAAATGCCAGAGGAATGGTGAACATGATGATAAACGGAGAGAGCAGAGACTGGAATTGTGCCACCATGATCAGATACATGAACACCAGTGCCAGTGCAAGCATCTGAAGAAGCTGTCCCATGGCCTCGTTAATACTCTCATCTTCACCTTTCATTTCTATGGTGTAGCCCTCCGGAGGGGTATACTTATCAAGGATCTTCTGAACATCCTGGCTTACAAGTCCGATATTATAACCGGTTGCGATCTCTGCGGTCACGGACATATAGCGTGACTGGCCGTCCCTGTTGATGGCCTGAGGGCTTACGGAGTCTTCAAAGTCTGCGATATCTCCCACTTTGATCTCCTCTGTCTTTCCTTCCGCGTTGGTGGTCTGGATGGTTATGTCCGCGATCTGTTCTCTTGTAAGAGACTCATCCTTTTCACTTCTCACATACACATCATAGTCCTTGGTTGCCGTTTGGATCGTGGTAGCCTTTGTGGCCTCTGCGATCTTCTTGTTGATCTCCTGGAACACCTGCGCCACGGTCAAACCATTGCGCATAGCTTTTGCTTTATCCACGACCACCTTATACTGGGCATCTGTCTCCTCCATACCGTCATCCACATTCTGGGTGCCCTTTACTTTTTCTATTTTACCGGCCAGGTCTGTGGCGATCTCCTGGAGCTGTTCCAGGTCTTTTCCCTTGATCTCGATCTGCAGGCCGCTGCCCCCGAGGGCACTCATATCCATATTGGAAGTGGAGACCACTACCTCACAGCCTTCCACGTCTTTGGTCCTCTTTAAAATCTCCTTTTCCAGTTTCTCATTGTTCAGCTTTTTATCTTCCTTCAGTACCAGATACATGGTAACCTGATTGGTGGAACTTCCGCCCATTGACATGGAGGAACCGCCTGCCATGGCACCGATGGTCTCAATATCGTCTATATCTGAGATCCTGTCTATGATCTCATCCGCCTTTGCGGCGGTCTCCTTCAGAGGTGTTCCCTTGTCCGTGGTCACAGTCATGCTGGCCTGTGTACTCTCCATGGACGGGAAAAATTCTGTACCCTTGCGCACGGAAAGGTACATACTTCCTAAAAATAACACCAGCGCTCCCAAAAGCACCCAGGCTTTATGGGTCAATGTCTTATGGATCATACGCCCGTAAAAGTTCTGTACTTTATCCAGAAGTTTTGACGGTTTCGCCTCAGCTCTCTTCAAAAGTCCCGCAGACATCATAGGCACCAAGGTCAGCGCCACAACAAGGCTGGCTGCCAGAGAAAAGCCGATCGTCAGTCCCATATCCACGAAAAGCTGACGGGTGATCCCCTCTGTAAATACAATCGGCGCGAACACGCACACTGTTGTCAGGGTGGAAGAGACAATGGCTCCTGCCACCTGTTTTGCGCCCTCCACAGCGGCTTTTCTGGCAGGTATCCCCATACTCCTCATACGGTATATATTCTCAATGACCACAATGGAGTTATCTACCAGCATACCTACACCAAGGGCAAGGCCTGAAAGGGATATGATATTTAATGTCACTCCTGAAAAATACATGAGCACCAGAGCTGTCACCACACTGATAGGTATGGAGCAGGCAATGACAAAAGTCGGCTTAATATCACGCAGGAATAAAAACAGTACCAAAATGGCGAGAATGCCTCCGAAGAGCATATTCTGCAGAACGGAATTCACCACCATATCAATATAGATTCCCTGGTTCATCAGCGTTGTAAAATGCAGACCGTCATTTCCCTTCTCCAGTTCATCCATGCGGTCCAAAATCTTATCTGCCACTTCACCTGTGGAATATCCGGTCTGTTTTTCTATGGAAAGCATCACGCCCGGATTGCCGTTAATCTTTGCATACACATCCGCAGAGTCATCTGTGACACTAATGTCTGCCACATCAGAAAGGCGTATGGACGCCAGTCCGTCCAGCTTCAGATCCAGCAGGACCAGATCTCCCAGACTGTCCACATCCTGCACCTTGTCTCCAACCCTGACCAGATACTCCTTGCCGTCTTCCGCCACATAGCCTGCGGGCATGGCAAAGTTCTCCGCTGTGAGAATACCTTTTACCATATCAGACGTCAGGATGGTATTCAGATCCGCCTTATCCTGGGCCTGCTCTTTTGCCTCGTCAAGCTGATCCCTTCCTGAGTCAAGCTGGGACTGGGCCGCCTCTAACTGGGCTGTCCCCATGGCAATTTTTGAGGAAGCGGAGCTGAGCTGGATAGAAGCCATGATCTTCTGTGTTTCAAGCTGGATCTGGGCTGCGCTCATCTGGGACTGGCCTGCCTCGATCTGGGCTTTTGCCTCCTGCAGCTTCTGGATCCCTGCGCTTAACTGAGTCTGGCCTTCCACAAGCTGAGCTTTGGCACCTGCGATCTCCTGCAGCCCTTTATTGGCCGCATCCAGGCCTTTATCCACTACCTCTACAGGGTCCAGCTTAGAGAGCTGTTCATTCAGTGCCGCAAGCTGCTGCTCCATCCCTGCCTTTTGGTTCTCCATCTCCTCTTTCGCAGCAGTCAGCTGGTCAATGGCCTGCTGCCACTCTTCATCTGTCATACTGTCAGGCTTCTCCGGCGTCAGGGCACTTAACTGTGCCTCCAGTTCCTCTATCTGTCCCTGGACCGCCGCAATTCCTTCCTCCAGCTTTTGGCTTCCATCCTGAGCCTCCAGAAGTTTATTCTTTGCCTCAGTCAGCTTTTCCACAGTGAGGTTCAGACCCTCCTCTGTGGCCTGCAGAAGTTTTGACTGGCTGTCAAGCTCTGCCTGCTTGCTCTCCAGGTTCTGAAGCTGCACATCCACCTCTGCCGCACTTTTGGTCAGTTCACTCTGTGCCTGTGAGAGCTGTCCGCTTCCTTCTCCGATCTGGGATGCCGCTTCATTCTGGCCGCTTTCCAGTTCACTCTGGCCGTTCTCCAGCTCACTTCTGCCGGAATCAAGTTCGGCCTGGGCATCTTCAAGCTTCTGTTCCTCCTCGGCAAACTTACCGTTTATAGCGTCCTGAACCTTCTGGTTCATGGCATCCAGCTTTTCCTGATCGATCCGCACTTCAACGCTCTCGGTGACGCCGCCGCTCTGGGAAACCCTGGCAACCCCGTCAATACTCTCGATATTGGGCTGTACGTTATCTTCTATGTAATCGGTAAGTTCCGCAGCTGTCATATCATCCACATCCACTGCTGCCACCAGAACCGGCAGCATATCTGGATTCAGTTTCATGATAATGGGATTGCTCACGGAATCATCCCAATATCCCTTTATCTGATCCAGATTCTCCCTCATCTCCAGTGACACGGAATCCATGTTGGTAGTCTCCTCAAACTCCAGGATCACCAGGGATACATTTTCTCTGGAAACAGAGCTTACATTCTTAATATTACTGACTGTCGCCATACTCTGTTCAATGGGCTTAGTAACAGTCTCCTCCACCGATTCCGGGCTGGCGCCCACATAAGTGGTCATTACGATTGCATAGGGCAGATTCATACTGGGAAGTAAATCTGTGTTCATCTTTGTCACAGACACCACTCCCAAAAGAATCACCAGCACCACCGCCACAACGACGGTATAGGGCTTTTTCACACTGAAACGTGATAACATTTGAAGTCCTCCTGTATTCTTTATGGATTGACCGACTGACCGGTCAGTCTAATGTAAAAATTATATGTCTTTACAGGATAAGTGTCAACAAATCTATTTATTAAAGTTACATAAACTCCTAAAAGTGTCGCTTAGCCGATAAACTCCTTCTAAATGAGATACAGCCCCGGCATTTTAAAGTGCCGGAGCTGTATCTGCATTTACAGGAAAGCTTTTATTTGTCATAGAGATGACAGGCAACCAGATGCCCGTTTCCGTTGTCCTTTAATTCAGGGATCACGGTGTCACATCCCTTGGTCTTTTTAAAACAACGGGAACAGAAACGGCAGCCTGCAGGGGGATTGATGGGAGTGGGGACATCCCCTGTCAGAATGATCCTTTCTTTTTTCTTTGTGATATCTGTAGAAGGAATGGCTGACAGCAGTGCCTGGGTGTAAGGGTTCAGCGGATCATCATAGATTTCACGCTTATCTGCCACCTCCATCAGTTTGCCCAGGTACATGACTCCCACTCGGTCACTGATGTGTTTTACTACGTTCAGTCCATGGGCAATGAACAGATAAGTAAGGCCAAACTCCTCCTTCAGATCATCCAGCAGGTTCAGCACCTGTGCCTGAATGGAAACATCCAGGGCAGATACCGGTTCATCACAGACGATCAGCTTGGGCTGAACAGCCAGCGCGCGGGCAATTCCCACTCTCTGCCTCTGTCCGCCTGAGAACTCGTGAGGATAACGGTTTCTCTGATGGTTTGCAAGACCTACACAGTTCATCAGATATGTCACTCTGTCCTCCACCTGGTCTTCCGGCATCAGTTTATTGATACGGATCGGCTCACCGATAATATCACCAACTGTCATACGGGGATTGAGGGACGCGTACGGGTCCTGGAAGATCAACTGGATATCCTTACAGTATTTCCGCCTCTCCTTTGTGGAGAGCTTGGAGATATCTTTTCCATCGTACAGGATCTCACCCGCGGTGGGCTTATATAGATCCACCAACATTTTGCCGATGGTGGACTTGCCGCAGCCTGACTCTCCTACCAATCCCAGAGCCTCTCCCTTATAGATCTTAAATGACACATCATCCACAGCTTTCAGAACAGCGGTGGGTTTTCCGAAGAAATTTGTCTCCACATCGAAGTATTTTTTTAGGTGCTTCACCTCCAAAAGAACTTCTTTTTTCTCTTCACTCATCTTACTCACCCTCCACTTCATCACTTATCAGGAAGCACCTTACTTTTCTTCCGTCTTCTGTCCGGGCCAGCTTTGGCATGTGCTCTTTACATTTCTCCATACATTTGTCACACCGGTCAGCAAAAGAGCATCCCTTGGGCAGATGGATGGGGTCCGGTACGATACCCTTGATCATATACAGGCGCTCTTTGTCCTCATCCATTTTGGGGATGGAATCCAGAAGTCCCTGTGTATAGGGATGCAGTGGTTTTGTAAAGAGCTGCTCCACGGTCGCCTGCTCCACCACACGGCCGCAGTACATAACCACCACTTTGTCAGCAGTCTCAGCCACAACACCCAGATCATGGGTGATGAGAAGCACTGCCATACCCAGCTTTTCTCTCAGGCGGTTGATCAGGTCCAGGATCTGGGCCTGGATCGTCACATCAAGAGCGGTTGTAGGCTCATCGGCGATCAGCAGCTCCGGATCGCAGGCCAGCGCCATGGCGATCATGACACGCTGGCGCATACCGCCGGACATCTGGTGGGGATAGTCATTCACTCGCTGTTCCGGTGCGGGTATACCTACCAGATCCAGCATTTCTATGGCTCTTGCCAGAGCCTCTTTTTTACTCATGGTGGTATGTGTCAGAATCGTCTCCATGATCTGATCCTTCACCCTATACACCGGATTCAGGGAAGTCATAGGCTCCTGGAAGATCATAGAGATTTTATCGCCCCGGATCGCCTGCATCTCCTTAGTGTTTTTCTTTAGCAGATTCTCTCCGCCAAACAGGATCTCTCCCCCTGCCACACGGCCCGGGTCACGGATCAATCCCATAACAGAAAGAGAGGTAACACTTTTTCCGGAACCGGACTCTCCGACTACTGCCAGGATTTCTCCCTTGTCCACTTCAAAGCTGACGCCGTTTACCGCCTTGACCGTACCTCTTTTTACTTTAAATTCTGTCTCCAGATCTTTTACTTCCAATAACATGATACGGTCCTCCTTATACTCGTTCTTTCGGGTCCAGTGCATCGCGCAGGCCGTCGCCGAACAGGTTGAATGCCAGCACTGCCAATGTAATGGCAAGACCCGGGAAAATCAGGGTGTAGGGCGCAGAGAAAATATAGGTTCTCGCACGTCCCAGCATATCCCCCCACTCCGCCATGGGAGGCTGCACGCCCATGCCTAAGAATCCAAGAGCTGCCGTATCCAAAATCGCAGTGGAGATACCCAATGTAGCCCTGACCACGATAGAGCTTACCACGTTTGGAAGGATGTGGTGGAAAATGATCCTCCTGTCAGAGTTTCCCACAACCTTAGCTGCTGCCACGTAATCATTTTCCTTGACTGACAAAATTGAGCTTCGCACAATACGCGCATACTCCGGAATGGACACGGTACCAATGGCGATGATGGCTTTGTCAAGCCCTTTACCAAGGGCTGCCATCAGGGTGATGGCCAGAAGGATTGACGGGATGGAGAGCATGACATCCATACATCTCATGATAAAGGAATCCACCTTTCCACCGAAATATCCTGCCACAGAGCCAAGAACGGTTCCGATCAGCAGAGAATAGGCCACAGCCGCCACACCTACAAAAAGGGAAATCTTAGTACCTGAAAGCACACGTGAAAAGATATCACGTCCAAGCTGATCTGTACCGAAATAGTAATCCTTGCAGGGTGCCACAAATGTGTGCCCCATGTCAGAATACTCCGGATCATAGGGAGCCAGCCAGTCTCCCATGACAGCTAAAAACAGGAAAAATACAATGACCACAAGACCTGCCACTGCTGCTTTGTTCTTTTTCAGAGTGTCCCACATCACACGAATCTGGGATTCTGGTTTTTCCAGTGCCTCCCCTGTTGTCTGTACCTGTTGTTTTTTCCGCATGACAGTTACACCTCCTTCTTCTCGAATTTAATACGCGGATCCAGAAACGCATAGATCACATCCACGATGAGATTCATCAATACGAATATCACTGCAATGAGCAGGACCACACCCTGTACCACAGGGAAATCTGATTTCATGATACACTGTACTGTATAATTGCCAATGCCCGGCCATGCGTACACAGATTCTGTCAGCACCGCACCGCCCAGAAGGGAGCCGAGCTGCAGACCGATAACGGTAGTGACAGGAAGCATGGCGTTTCTAAGCGCGTGTTTTCTCGTCACTTTTCCCTCGCTGATACCTTTTGCCCTGGCTGTACGGATATAGTCCTGATTCAGGGTCTCCAGCATACTGGAACGTGTCATACGGGCAATGATCGCCATGGAATAAAGACTCAGGGTTACTGCCGGGAGAACCATATGGACAGCGGCATCTTTGAGAGCTGTTGTATCTCCCTGGATAATACTGTCTATGATCATAAAACCAGTCACGGTATCCGGACGCAGGGACGGGTCAATACGTCCGCTGGAAGGCAGCCAGTGAAGAACACCGGAAAACAGGATGATCAGCATGATACCAAGCCAGAAAATAGGTACGGATACGCCCACCAGAGACAGCAGCATACCGCCGTTATCAAAAATGGAATTCTTCTTTACCGAAGACACTACACCGATTATTATGCCGAAAATGGATGCCAGAATGATCGCCACAATGGCCAGTTCCACCGTTGCCGGGAAACGGCTGGCAATCTCTTTTGTCACAGGCGCCTTGGTGTAATAGGATGTGCCCAGATCACCGGTGACTGCTCCTTTTATAAAGTTTACATACTGTGTGACCACAGGTTCATTCAGCCCATTGGCTTCCCGCCATTCCTCCATACTCTCCCTGGTTGCGTGCTGACCCAGAACGATAGGCGCAGGGTCCGGTGCGCATACACGCATAAGGAAGAACACGATCAGGGATACACCAAAGAGAACGGGTATGAGCTGTAAAAGCCGTTTTATTATGTACTTAAACATGTCTTGACCTCTCTTTATTCTTTTGTTGAATTTCTTCGGAACAATTCATTTCTCAAGGGGTTAACCTGCAGAGCCCTTTCAGAAATGAACTGTTCCCCGGTAGAACAGGCTTTTAGACCGCATATAAGGGCAGATTTCTCTGCCCTTATGCAATCCCGTTTTACCTGATCAGTTCTTATATGTCTTGCTCAAGAAAACATTTCCTGTCGGATGTGCGATGAAGTTCTGTACATTAGATACATAGCCTGACAGGTTCTGCTGATGGGAAATCGGCAGCCAGACATTCTCGTCCGCGATCTTCTGTTCCATCTTGGCATATGCTGCATTTCTGTCGTCACCATTTTCCATGGATGCTGCTTCTGAAAGCATGGTATTGTACTCTTCATTGCGGTACAGGGCAACGTTCATTTCCGGGTCCTCATGAGCTAACAGATACATAAAGTTATCCGGGTCACCATTGTCACCGATCCAGCCGTACAGACACATGTCATAATCGCCGGCGCTGAGTTTTTCTTTGTATGTTGTCCAGTCATAGGAATCGATGGACACTTTTACGCCTACTTTGTCAAAATATCCCTGCAGAGCCTCTGCCAATGTCTGGCCTGTGGCTGTATTGTAAGGTCTTGGGTTTGTATAAGCCATCATCTTCAGTTCTGTGATGCCCTTTTCTTCCAGAACCTTCTTAGCGTCATCCGGATTGTACTCTGTCTGTTTTACATCTGCACTGTAACCCGGCATAAAGGTAGGAAGAATGCTGGTAGCCTGGGAAGCGTATCCCTTGTAAAGGCTCTCAACCAGTTCCGGCACATTGACTGCTTCAGATAATGCTTTTCTAACCTCAGGATCTGTTACTCTCTGGGTGTTATATGCCATGTAGTTGATATTCATACCCTCTGCCTGATATAACAGACAGCCTGCAGACGTGATCTGGTCAACTACAGTAGCGTCGATACCGTCAATGATATCCACTTCCCCATTTGTCAGGGCAACTACACGTGCGGAGTTATCCGGAATTGTTGAGAAGATGATCTCTTTCGCAACACCCTTGTCACCCCAGTAGTCTTCGTTTCTCTCCATAACTACAGCTTCGTTCTTATCCCACCTTACGAACTTGTACGGGCCGGTTCCGCATGGAGCTTCATTTAAGTTTCCATTTGCCGCGTCACATGCAGTGGGGCTTACCATAGGAGCACCCAGGGACATAGCCAGGTTATTTAAGAACGGTGTGGATTTTTTAGTGAGCTTAAATTCTACAGTATAATCATCCACTACGTTGCACTCTGCAACATCGCCATATACGAAGTCAGCGTAAAGCATGTCCTCTGTTTTATTGACAGTCTGTCTGTCAACGTTATATTTTACCGCTTCGGCGTTGAAGTCCGTTCCGTCGTGGAATTTTACACCTTCTCTCAACTTGAAGGTATAGGTAAGGCCGTCCTCACTGATCTCCCAGGACTCAGCCAGGCATGGCTCAACTTCTGTATCGCTGTCACCGTACTTCAGAAGGCCTTCATACATCTGGCAGATAGGTTTGGAAGATTCACCGTCATCGATCATAGCCGGATCAAGTCCACGGGGATCAGCGCCCTGTGCGTATCTCAGTGTCTGCTCTTTGTCAGCATCTTCCGGAACGTCAGCAAATTTTGTCAGCATCTCGCCGCTTGCTTTTTTCTCGGTTGTTCCGGCTTCTGTCTCTGCATCCGCATCCGCATTTCCTTCATCACCGGTAGTTTCTGTCTTTGCTGTGTCACTGGTATTGTCTGCACCAGTCTTCTTGTTGCTTCCGCATCCTGCCATCATGGTGATCGCCATAGACGTGCAGAGTAAAGCCGCAATTACTTTTCTCTTCATAGAAAATCCCTCCTTTGATTCACGCAGCATTCCCTGTGTTCTGTCATTTTGACATCACTTTGACGTGGTAAACACAAAGAACTCTGTGCTAACCATTTTACTATAGAAAGAGAAAAATTACAAGTTTTAATTTCTTTTCCTGCATTTATGGATTTGTTATGCAGCTTCTTTTTTTCCCGTTTCAAATCAAATCCGAGCCATAACTGCTGTCCATTTCATAATTACTGGATATTTATTTTTATTTTTTTGCAAGTTCTTCTCTTTTTTCCTGCATTTTATTCATGTATGATTTTACATACCCAATAGGTGAATACACATTTGTCTTTTTGTCAGAGACATTTTTATATAAATCATTATAATTTTCTCTGTTTTTATTGCAAATGTCTTTCATTAAAAGACAAATCTAATACTTATTTCAACAGTCGTTTTTATATTCCTCTGTTATCCTGCAAGTAACAGTCAGGATATGCAAAAACGCTCCACAGATGGACAAATATACAGATACCATGGATATACAACGACTGGATCACATCCGAATTCCTCTGCCTGTCATTTCTAAAATATATTCAATAGTAGGATTTATCATATGCCTGAACCGGCATAGAGATATAAGACAGGGATGCCGCATTTAGATGACTGCAGCATCCGCTTTTAGAATTTTGAACTTACATAAAAATTAACCTTCTTAGATTTTACTCATCCCGTCAATAAAATCCGCAAGGGAGTCTGTATGTGCCGCCAATTTCAGATATTTTAAAAGTATATCCATATCCTTTTCTTCCAGAATATTCTTTCTGAGTTCATCAGGTACAGGGCCGAAGTCATCCAGCAACATAAACCTCTCCTCCATTTCCCGGCTGCCTTTTATTCTTGCCATAGACTCCTGGATTTTTTTCACAAAACCATCCTGGTAGTCCTTGGTACTGCCCGCTAAATCAGCCTTGACAAATTTCAGAAAATTTACAAGGCCTGCAGGTACTTCCTGATCTCTACCTTTTCAATTGGAATGCCCACTGCCATTTCGAGAAAATCCCGGCAGACTTCCTCATCTGCCATAACTGCACCAAACATAAATTATCTTTAAACATCAGTTGTGCCAGTCTTCTATTTTCACTCATAAGCAACTTCCGCACAGGCAGAGGAATTCTTATTTGATTATATCATAATATAGTTGAAATTTCCACCTATAATTTTGCATTTGCAAAGTAATTTATTATATATCATGCGTGTCCGCTGGCAAATTTCAGCAGTTCTTTTCACAACAACAAAACTTCTGTATGGGATTTCCCCATTTATCTTTCCTGTATGCTGACCTTGATCATATCCCCCGGCTGTTTCCCTGTTTTTTGCCGGATATCTTTCCTTATTCCTATAATGTGGCCGGGTGTTTTCATCCGTACCAGACTTCCGTCATAAGGCTCACCGTCAAAGGTGGCATGGACCTTTACCCTTCCTTTACCGAATTCCTTGCGTACATCAAAAGGAAATTCAATATATGCCCCATCTATGTCAGGCACTTTTTTTATAACCGCCTCAAATTCATATACTCTTGTATTCATGCCTAATCCCTTCACTATTTTAATTTCACAAAATTTCTCCCGCAGGTTACAGGAAATAATCATCCGACAGGCTTCCTTTCAAATAACGCCCCGTCTGTAATTGCAATTCCCATATTCTCCTCTGTCGGAGAGACATCCGCAGATTTTTCCTGTATAAATTTCAATGTATTTTCATCCACTACTTCAAAGACATACCGGCTCCCCTTTTCTTTGTCTGTCGCAACCAGTTCACCATCCACCGTCTCATACGTTCCCATAGGTATATAGGAACTGAGCACATCGTAAGAAAAGACAAAATTCTCCTTGTCAAGGAGAGTCAGACAGGGAAGGCTCTGTTCGGTTTTTCCCAGCTGATCCGCATTCATATAATAATTTTTCACTGACGAGATCTCCGCCTTGTCAAGCAAAGGATTTGTATCATCCAGAAGACAGATCCTATTTACGCCCTGTATGTGTACAGGATAGCTTTCCTGATATCCTCCTGAAAAGGAAACGGATATGTTCTGTCCTGGCATCAGGTCTGTTAAGGCTATATCTGTATGATGCCATTCTATCTCTGTGTCAGCGGTAACCTGAAACTGAAACTCACCTCTGTAATTCACATCGTTTTCCTTCAGCCCTGATACCAGCATGGAATTGCCGTCTATTTCCCGGATCACAGCGTAAAATGTGGCTGAATCGTTGAAACCGCCCTGAACCATATGGTTCCTGCCAACAGTATATCCTGCCCAAAAGATAAATAAGGCAAACAGCAATATAATAATTCCTTTTAAAAAATCCTTCATACGCGGTCCCCCATATTAAACATTTACTGACAAATAAATATTTCCCCAAAACACTTTCTCCGTTCTCTAATAATAATTATACCCTTTCTTTTAGCACAGTCCAACAATTATTTTACATAACACCATGCAGCCCACAACAAAAAAAGACAATCTGAATGGCTTTTATCCACTCCAGACTGTCTCCTATTTTCCATCAATAAAATCTGACCAAAACCTTTACTCAGCAAAAGCATCTTTCTTCATCATCTCCAAATACCGCATGGTGCCCTCGTCATCCTTTTCATTATAAGGATACCCCAAATGCGCACCCACTTTCACTGCAAGGCTGCGGAATAGATCACAGCCGTTAAAAACCGCCTGCCACAGATTTGCGTGATCCGCATCGGAATACGTAGTACAATACTTTTCATAAAGGTCAATGGATAAATACTTCTTAAAATATTTTCCCCACATCCCTGTAGAGACAGAAAAATCATACTCCGCCGCAATATACCACTCCACCATTTTCTCAAGCTCAGCATGAACGACCTGGTGATACATTCTCCATGCGTAAGGCAGTTGATCACGGACTATCCCTTTCGCCACATTGTTAAGACACCAAAAAAACTCATTACAGCAGCTCTCATACTGCGCCTCAGATGGTTTTTTTACATGATACAGACTATCATTCGGCTCTGGGATCTGGGGCAGCAGACCATCCTTATCCAAGAGCTTGATACAGAGCGTATCCGACAGATAATTCTCCACAGCACACGCAGGTGTCTTTATACACAGATCTATACGGTTCCCGTCTTCAAACAGCATAAGCCAGGTATAAGAAGACAAAAGATCCAGTTCTATGCCCCACCCCATATCATTCCGATCCGGCTCCTGTACAATGGCCGTTTTACCAAACACGGAAATCCAGTTCCGGTCAGCGAGAAAGGATTCCGTTTCCCTAACCACATACACAATATCAAAATCCCGGTATTTGTCCTTGGCCACATTAGGATTTGTACGGGACCCATTCATATATACAGCCCTCACGCGCTCATCCTCTTTCGCCGTCTCAAGGATCAGATCATACATCTCCCGTTCTGTTCTCATCCGCATTCCCATCCCTCCGTCATTAATGTACACAACACCTTCGCTCACTGTCAGACAAACAATACCCTCAGTGTAGATTATCCTATAGTATTTGTCAACTCGTAACTGTCCAATCATAACTGTCCAGGTAACAGTTCAGCCATTCAGCTTTCCACTGTCCCACGAAGTGTTGCCTTGTTTCATCCCACCCCTCTCATATACAAATCCATAGCCTCTGCCACTTTCTTAGAATGCGCAACCGCCTCCACCACCGTCCTTGCCCCGTTCACCACATCTCCGCTGGCGAATATCTCAGGCCGGGAGGTATGGCCTGAATCGTCTGTCACAAGCAGTCCAAATGCATCCGCATCTAAACCGGGGGTAGTTCTGACCAGCTGGTTCCGCGGCCCCTGGCTGATGGAAACGATCACACTGTCCGCCGGATAGAGCTTTTCTGACCCTTCGATCCGGCGGACACTCCCGCCTTCTATCTCTTCCGTATCCGCAAAGACCACTCCCTCATCCCGGATCTCCACAGGCATCTTGCAATAGACAAATTCCACTCCTTCCAGCACGGCATAGTCATACTCACTTTTACTGGCAGCCACGGAAGAATCCCTGGAAAAACACTGCAGCTGCCGCACTCCTTTGCGCAGCGCAGTTCTGGCAACATCCATAGCCGCGTTTCCGGCGCCTATGACGATCACCCGTTCCCCCAGATGAAAACTATCCGGGTTATTCAGATAATGGATCCCGTAGTGCACATGCCCCAGTGTCTCCCCTTTTACGTGAAGCGCATTAGGCCTCCACACACCTGTCCCGATAAAAATAGACTTATAGCCGTCCCGAAGCAGATCGTTAATGGAAATAGCCCCTCCCACCGCAGTGTTTGGCCGTACCTTAATATCCTTCAGCCGCAGATGGCGGTACTCGAAATCATCCAGTATACTTTTGGGCAGGCGAAATTCCGGAATCCCGTATCTGAGCACGCCTCCAATCTTATCCTTGCTCTCAAAGATAGTCACCTGATATCCCTTCCGGGCCAGCAGCACTGCTATCGTAAGCCCTGCCGGACCGGAACCAATGATGGCAGCCCGCATCCCGTTGGAGGCTGCCGGGCCTTTCACCATCTTGGAACTGTAGGTACTGGAAATATAGTTTTCGATTGTGGAAAAATGTACGGGCGCGCCTTTTCTTCCCAGCACGCAGTGCCCCTCACACTGTTTCTCATGGTCGCAGATCAGACTGCAGACTGTGGTCAGCGGATTATTTTCAAAAAGCTTCCACCCCGCCTCATCCAGACGGCCGTCCAGCATCAGCCGGATGACCGACGGAATCGGTGTATGGATAGGGCAGCCCTTCTGACATTGAGGGTTTTTACAGTTCAGACAGCGGTTCGCTTCGTCCAGTACATGTGCAGCCATATCCTTTTCCTCCTTTTATTTTCCTTCCCTCTTAATACGGAGATATTCCACGTTAGCCTCTACTTTCTTTTTCGACAGCGGATATACGAATATCAGCATCAGTGCCACACAGAGAAAGAGGATTCCCGGCACAACCGTTGCCAGTTTGTAAAGACCGCTCAAAACCTCTGCGCTCTGGGTCTTAGCTGTTGAGACATACCCGATAAGTCCCAGCGCATAGCCGCCCAGACCTCCGGCCAAAGCCTGACCTACTTTTCTGGCAAAAGAATAAACCGCATAGACTGTACCGTCTTCTCTCTTGCCTGTTCTCACCTCCACATCATCAATAACATCAATGATATTAGCCCAGATGATCAGGTTGAAATAACTCACGCCCAAAAATCCCACTGCCGCCAGGACCACGAACAGCCATGCATTTTTCACATTCATAAACCCTAATATCAGAAAGACAACACCTGTAAAAACAGTTGCCGCGGCTGCGGATTCTCTTTTTCCGAACTTCTTGACCGTGATGCCTGTGATCGTTGCCATGAGCAGGGAACAGAGCATTGTGATCATATTATAAGAAGACAGTGCTTTTACATTACCAAAATAATCGGCGTACAGATATGTATTGACACTGGACATCATCAGAGAGCTGAGAAGCAGGAAAATAGCTGCTCCTACGATACCCAAAAGCGCCCGGTTGGAGAAAATTGCCCCAAATGTCTTTGCCAGTGAAATCTTCTCCGCATTTGGGTCCGGTTCGATCTTAATACGCTCTGTGGTGCATTTGTAGCAGATAAAATAACAGATAATGGCACAGATGGAAAAGATTCCTGCCACAACCGGAAATATTTTTCCGTCATTGCGGATAACCTGCACACCGTTTGCGTCTGTGACATAGATGATCATAGGGCCTCCCACACCGATGATAAGCTGGGCCAGTGTAGCGCCGATGCTTCGGAATGTGGAAAGGGCGGTGCGTTCCTCCGGTACATCTGTGATCGCAGACGCCATGGAGCCGTACGGAATATTGATTCCCGTGTAGCAGATACTTCCCCAGAGAATATATGTTGCGTACATATAGATCATCTTTACAGTCATGGAGGCGTCTGCCAGGGCGGACTGGTACATCAAAAAACTGGCAAGTGCCACCGGGCCTGCCATGATGCGGATCCAGCGTTTAAATTTCCCGTCTCTGCCCGGTTTGCAGGTATCCACAATACGTCCCATGGTCACATCTGTAAAGGCATCCACAAATCTCGCCACCAAAAACAGAGTTCCCACAGCCCCTGCACTGATGCCCAGGACTTTCATATAAAATACCATCAGAAAGGTACTGGAAAACATAAATGTGAAATCGTTTCCAAAATCACCGAACATATATCCTATCTTATCTTTCAGGCCAAACGGCTTTACTGTCTTTTCATTCATTTTTCTCACCCCCTAGAATCTGGTCTCCCATCTTCCGCAGAAAACATTTTCATTGTATCTTCCCTTGAATTCACTTTTTCCCATCATCTTCTCCAAAGTTGCCGCAAAGCTCTCATGATGGTCCATATAGGAATTAATGTAGCATCTGGCCATAGGGACATCGATCAGATTATTGGTATTGCTCAGAGATACCACAAAGGTAGGCAGTTCCGACATATACCAGGGCTGTTTTACCGGCTCATCCCATTTTACACGCATGGTATTATACTGGGCAAATCCCTGTACATTGAGAACCAGCAGAACACAGTCGTACTGTCTCTTAAAGTCCTCTATTTTCCCTTTCTTTGCAGGTACACCGGCATCCACTTCAAAGCCGGTCCCTTCAAGCTGTGACACAAGGTCAGAGATAATATTTTTGTCATTGGACTCAAATTTCATTCCCGCAATGACCGTGGCTTCTGACCCGATATACATGAGCTTGATCCTCTTATATCTCTTTGGTGTCATGGGGAGATAATGCAGGCGGTCTTTCACAAGCGTCACATACTTGTCGGCAAAGTCTCTGGATGCCTTGTGATGTTCCGCACAACCAACCACCGCCAGATTTTCTTTTGGCGCAGTCAGTTTACCTTCCTTCTGGAGCTTGTGGAGATTCAGGGCAGCTTTTACTCCAAGTATTCTGTGAAGGGCGTCCTGCAGACGTTCTTCTGTGATGATACCACTTTGATACCCCTCCATCATATAAGCGAAATCTTCCTCTCTCTCATTGAAGAACAGGAACATATCACATCCTGCGGCAATGGCCTGGGGAACCTGCCGGCTTCTGGGGATGGTTGCTCCGAACATACCAATCATATGGGAGGCATCCGTCACAACCAGTCCGTTAAAGCCTAATTTTCCTTTCAGCAGGTCAGTGATCAGTTCTGGTGCCAGGGTCGCAGGACGGATTTCCTCATCTTTGATACCGGGGCGCAGTTTTCTGGAATACGCAGGGAGTGCTATGTGGCCTGCCATGATAGTCATAACCCCTTCATCGATCAGCTCCTTATAGACTTTTCCATATGTCCGGTCCCATTTATCGCAGTCATACTCATTGATGCCCATGATCAGGTGCTGATCGTTTTCCTCTGTGCCGTCTCCCGGAAAATGCTTCATGCAGGTAGCGATATTCTGTGTCTTCATACCTTTGAAAAAGGCTTTTGCATAACGGATGACATCCTCCGGACTGTCATTAAAGGCGCGGAGCTGCACAATGGTATTTCTCCAGTTATAGAGAAGATCAACAACCGGGGCAAAATTCCAGTTGCAGCCAACAGCAGCAGCCTCCCTTGCTGAGATTTCCGCCATTTTAAACACTTCCTCCGGGGAATCTATGGCCGCCATAGCAGCGCCGTTGGCAATAGGCGTTCCTCCCTGGCAGCCGCCGTTTCCTCCTGCCTCACAGTTTGAGGCGATCAGCAGCGGAATTTTTGTAGTCTTTTGAAGACAGTCCGCCATTTCCCACAGTTCTTCCTTTGGCGCATTGTGATAGCGGATGGCTCCGGGATGATAGGTATCCAGTACCTTTTTAATATTTTCCGGTTTTCGTTCCTCCGCATTTGCCACCATATTGACAAAAAGCTGCCCTATTTTCTCCTCTGTGGTCATACCGGCGATCGTATCTTCCACCCACTGGATCTGTTCCTCATTCAGATAATACGGTTTTTCTCTTAAATTTACCATGATATTTCTTTCCTCCTGATCTTATTCTGTAAGATTTTCAATAAAGCTTTTGATCAATGCCTCCTGGAACGCACCTCCGAAAGTGCCCTCCTTCATTCTCTCTGCCGCATCCAGAATCCCGGACCAGCTCATGCTCTCTTTGGATACCAAAATAGGATAAAAGAAAACATTGTTGTCCTTTGCCGCGTCCATGTCGCCGGGCGCATCCCCTGTCATCATGACATGTTCTCTTTCATATCCGTAAGTGAGCAGTTTGCTGATGCAGCTTTTCTTAGAACCTGCGTTTTGTGCCAGCAGTACATCCACATGTTCCAGAAGACCGAACCGTGTCCACTCCTCTTTTACCGCCTCGCAGTTGGCTGAGGAGACAATGGCGATATCACAGGTTTCATGAAGCTTTTCAATACTCTCTTTTACATGCGTAAAGGGTTTGATCTCCTCTTTTGGGATCTGTCTTATGGATTCATTCACCGCCTCTGACCAGCTCAGTGCTTTTTTCAGGATCGGACTATCCGCTGCGTCTATGGCTTTTTCCAGTGCAGCATTTGACAGTTCGTCTGTCTTATTTACCCACTGGATCAGGGTATCCACATCTTCTACAGGTACATATTTTTTATGGACTTCCTCCAACGCTTTCGCAAGCCCTTTAAAACGGTTGATCCCTCTTGTCATGGAATACAGATTCACCTGATTCCAGCGCTCCAGAATTTCCTTTTCGTGTGCCTCCAAATGCCATTCCTTTACCATGCACGGGCCGAAACACCTAAAATGCTTGATGTCCATACTGTCTATGGCACAGCCGTCCGAATCAATACATACCAGGTGATCATGCCTTCTTGTAAAATCTGAAAAAGGATTGTTCATACTCTCACGACCTTTCTTTCTAATTTTCTCTTGATGTGTTCAAGACCCGCAGGCCTGCTGAATCGTTATGTTTAAAATACTATAGTTTACAGTTTTAAAAAATAATAATATCCATTGAATTTAGCACAATTTTATGGTATTTTATTTAGTAGGTGAATATTATATTATTTTTTCTTAAAATCATACCAAATTTCGAGGTAGACATATGAAACATAAACAACTGGAACTCCTTCAGCAGGCGGTGACCGCCTGCAGCGTGGGATGTCATATTATTTTCAGCGACAGATCCAACCTCTCCCAGACAGACAACGGACTCCGTCTCCGCCTTTATGAAGACTATGATTACCAGCCTTTGCTGGTACTTCTGGAACAATATGTGACAGACGGGAATATTGTCCGATATGAAGATTCCTTTGGAATGTATTATATTTTCCTGCACATTCCCTCCTCGTATCTATATGACTATGAATCCTCCTATTTTGTCATTGGTCCTTACCTGGAAAACCAACCGGACACAGAACAGATCCGTGATATGATGGAACAGCGCAGCATACCCGGCCGCCTTTTTTCTGATATCCGCATTGTCTATTCCTCCACTCCGGTCCTGCACAATACAGGAAGCTTCGAGTCATTGGTCCTGAACCTTGCCCAGGGATTATTTCACATGGAATATAATGTATCCCATCTCCCGGACAAAAATGAAATCCATATAGAACATTCCCCTCTGATCCTTAAGCTTCGGAAAGAGCCGCAGCTTACCATCAGCACCATTGAGGAGCGGTATGAAGTGGAAAATAAAATGCTGGAGGCTGTCTCCAAAGGGGATGACCGGCACGCCCACGAATTTTACCAAAAATTCCAGACCTATCAGTTGAGGCCCAGAACAGATAATGCCATACAGAACAAGCGCCATGGAGTGGTGATCTTAAACACGTTGTTTCGCAAAGCAGTAGAGGCCGGAGGCGTGCATCCATTATATATTGATGATCTTTCCGGAAAATTTGCTATTTTGATCAACGAAGCACGTACAGAGCGGGAGCTGGACCATCTGTCCACAGATATGCTTCACAAATACTGCCTGCTGGTCAGGAATCATTCCATGACCGGGTATTCCAAGGTGGTAAAAGAAGTGATCTCTTATATTGATTTTCATTATGCGGAGGACTTAAATCTGACGTTTTTTGCTGAAATGTTCAGCCTGAACAAAAATTACCTGTCCGGGCTGTTTAAAAAAGAGACGGATATCACACTCACAGATTATATCCACCAGGTACGAATCCGGCGGGCCATCACCATGATCAACTCTTCCTCCCTGCCTATCAGCACAGTTGCTGCTTCCTGCGGATATAACGATATCAATTATTTTATCCGGCTTTTCAAGCGCACTTATGGGATGTCACCGAAACAATATCAGAAATCAATTCTGCATCCCGAGTAAATATAATATTTATAGAAAAAATGTATGAAATTGTTTGTATAAATTGGTAATTTTCTCCCTTATGTGTTAGAATATATGCATCAGTTATAGAAAATACTAAAGACAAAATGTCTTCGTCAGGAAGGAATGAGAGTATACTCGTGAAAAAACGGATAAAACTGAAAAAGCAAACAAAACCCCAGCTATCTGACAGTCAGGAGGAAAAGAAGGACCGGCGGATCCCAACTACCCGGTATAACCCGGATCATCAAACCGGGCTGACCAGCCAGCAGGTACAGGAGCACAGACTTCACGGCTGGACCAACAAAGCTGTGGACCCGCCGTCCAAGACCACGAAAGAAATCATACATGACAATATCTTCACATATTTTAACTTAATTTTCATAGTTCTGGCCGTCCTGCTGTGTATCGTCGGTTCTTTCCGGGATCTGACCTTTCTCCCGGTTATTATTGCCAATACACTGATCGGCATCATACAGGAAGTGCGGGCCAAACAGGTTCTGGACAATCTGACCATGTTAAACGCCCCCAATGCCTCTGTGGTCCGGAACGGCAAAACTTCCGTGGTAAATGCCGAGGAATTGGTTCTGGATGATATCGTTATCTTCAAGGCCGGAAACCAGGTCTGCGCGGACGCTTTAGTCAGCGCCGGGGAAGTCCAGGTCAATGAATCCCTGCTCACCGGTGAATCAGACGAGATCACCAAGAGAAAAGGCGATCAGCTTATGTCAGGCAGCTTCATTGTGTCAGGGCAGTGCCATGCAAGGCTGGACAAGGTGGGGAAGGATTCCTATATTTCCCGCCTGACTCTGGAGGCAAAGGAAATGCAGAGCGGGGAACAGTCCGAGATGATCCGCTCCCTGGATAAACTGGTAAAATTCGTGGGGATCGCCATTATCCCCATTGGCCTTATGTTGTTCATACAGGCATTTTTCTTCCAGCATGAGGCTTTCCGCTCCAGCGTTACCTCCATGGTGGCCGCTGTCATCGGCATGATCCCCGAGGGGCTGTACCTCCTTGCAAGCGTGGCTCTGGCGGTAAGCTCCATCCGTCTGGCCCAGAAAAAAGTCCTGCTGCACGATATGAAATGTATCGAGACACTGGCAAGGGTCAATGTGCTCTGTGTGGATAAGACCGGAACCATCACGGAAAACTCCATGGAAGTCCAGGAGGTCATTGCAACAGATGACTACGATTCCGAAGAGATGGAACCTTTATCCGTCATGATCAGCGATTTCGCCGCAGCTATGAGCAGTGACAACATCACCATGGCTGCCATCAAAAAACATTTTAAAACCACCTCCAATAAAAAAGCGGTGGGCAAAACAGGGTTTTCCTCTGCAACCAAATACAGCAGTGTGACTTTTGAGGACGTGACCTATGTACTGGGCGCCCCGGAATTTGTGCTGAAAGAGGACTACGATGACTATAAAGATGAGATTTTAGAATATGCCTCCAAAGGCTCCCGTGTCCTGGTATTCGGCACTTATGATGAGGAGATTGACGGGAAAGCCCTGCAAAGCCCCATTATCCCCTTAGGCTATATTCTCCTGGCAAACCCCATCCGTGAGCAGGCCAAGGAGACGTTTACCTACTTTGCCGAACAGGGTGTGGAGGTGAAGGTGATCTCCGGCGATAACCCGGCTACCGTATCAGAAGTGGCAAAACAGGCAGGCATCGCCGGAGCAGAGAACTATGTGGATGCCTCCGACCTGGAGACAGATGCGGAAGTGAGAGAAGCTGTTCTGAACAGCACTGTTTTCGGACGTGTCACGCCCAATCAGAAGAGACAGTTTGTACAGATATTAAAAGAAGCCGGCAAGACGGTTGCCATGACGGGAGACGGTGTCAACGATGTGCTGGCACTGAAGGATGCGGACTGCAGTATTGCCATGGCCTCAGGCAGCGACGCGGCAGCCCAGGCGTCCCAGCTTGTACTGCTGGAATCTGATTTTTCCTGTATGCCCCAGGTAGTGCTGGAAGGACGGCGGGTGGTAAACAATATTCAGCGTTCCGCCAGTCTGTTCCTGGTCAAGAATATTTTTTCCTTCCTGCTCTCCCTGTTCTCCGTTGTATTTATGCTCACTTATCCGCTGGAGCCTTCACAGGTATCCCTGATCAGCATGTTCACCATTGGCATACCGGCATTTTTCCTGGCACTGGAGCCAAATAAGAATATCATCAAGGGACATTTTCTCACCAATGTATGCCTGAAGGCCATGCCTGCTGCGCTGACAGATGTTCTGGCGGTAGGAGCGCTGGTGGTGTTCGGAAGAACCTTTGGAGTTAATTCTACGGATATCTCAACTGCGGCTACCATGCTGCTGGCCATTGTGGGATTTATGATCCTCTACAAGATCAGCGCACCTATGAACAAGATCCGTGTGGGCATTTTGTTGGGAACCATTGCGGGACTTATCTTCTGCAGTCTGTTTTTAAATAACCTCTTTGCCCTTACCGGCATGTCCACAAAATGCATTATGCTCTTTGTAGTATTTGCCATCGCCACAGAACCGGTACTCAGATACCTGACCATGGCCATTGAAAAATGCCGCAATTTGTATCTCCGCTTAAGAGAACACGGCTTAAATGAACTATAACAACAAAAGGAGCACAGGTTACCGCTGTTTTCAGACGGCAGCCTGCGCTCCTCCTTTCTATTTCATCTCACCAAAAACACGTTCCAGGACTTCCGCAGCCTTTTTCACTGGTATGATCTCCAGTTTTTCCTTCACTTCCTCTGCCACATCCTCCAGGTCCTCCTTATTTTCATAAGGGATAAACACTTTTTTCACTCCTGCTCTCTGAGCTGCCATTAATTTCTCCGGAAGGCCGCCAATGGGCATAACGCCGCCGCGGAGAGAGACCTCTCCTGTCATGGCATATTCCGGGCTGACTGCTTTTTCTGTCACCAGAGAGGAGAGCGCTGTCACCAGAGTGATTCCCGCAGAGGGGCCGTCCTTAGGAACCGCACCCGATGGAACATGTATATGGAGGTCCATTTTGTCAAGTTTTTTTGTCTCCTCCGGGTACATGGCTTTTACCAGTGTCAGGGCAATCTCGGCGGATTCTTTCATCACATCCCCCAATTGGCCTGTGATCTTTACCTTTCCGGTTCCCCTGGTAAGCGTTGTCTCCACAAACAGGATTTCCCCTCCGGCTCTGGTCCAGGCCAGGCCTGTCACGACTCCCGGCACAGCCTCCTGGAGAATGCCCTCATGATGCATGGCGTTTCTTCCCAGGAATTCAGGAACACGCTTTTCACTGACCGTGATGCTCTTCTGCTCGCCCCTGACCAGCTTCACTGCTGCAAAGCGGCATAGAATATCCATCTGTTTTTTCAGACCGCGGACTCCGGCCTCCGCCGTATAATCGCTGATCATCTTGGTGATGGCTTCATCTGTAACCTTCAGGTTCTGGGCTTTGATCCCCATACTTTTCATAGCTTTGGGAAGCAGGTGTTTTCTGGCAATGTGCAGCTTTTCGATGGGCGTATAACCCGGGAACTGGATCACTTCCATACGGTTTAACAGTGGTTCGGGTATGGTATCCGTACTGTTGGCGGTACATACAAAAAACACGTTTGATAAATCATAGGGCACATTCATGTAGTGGTCTGTAAAGCTGTTGTTCTGCTCCGGGTCCAGCACCTCCAAAAGCGCGCTGGCCGGGTCACCGCCGTAATCCTTTGCCAGTTTGTCCACCTCATCAAGGACCATGACCGGATTATTCGCTCCGCTTCGCTTCATCCCCTCCATGATCCGGCCGGGCATAGCCCCCACGTACGTCCTTCTGTGTCCTCTGATCTCCGCCTCATCCCGGATCCCGCCCAGGCTGATCCTCACATATTCCCTGTGCAGGGCCTTTGCAATGCTCTGTCCGATACTTGTCTTGCCGGTACCGGGCGCTCCCACAAACAGGAGAATGGAACCGGACTGTTTTTTGTTCAGAGCCATGACTGCAATCTGCTGGATGATCCTGTCTTTTACTTTTTTCAGGCCGTAATGCTCTTCATCCAAAATGTTTTCCGCCTCCTGCAGATCGATCTGCGGCAGCTCCTCTGTTTTCCAGGAAAGGCTTGTGACAAAATCCAGGTAATCATAGAGAAGCCCATATTCATGACTGTCCTTCCCCTCCTGCCTCATGCGGTTTATGACCTTTTCGGCTTCTTTTTGCGCCTCCTCATTCATGCCTGACTCTTTTAATTTGTTCTCAAATCTTCGGACATCAGAGATATTTTCAGGGTGCATCTCATCTAACTGGTTCTGCAGAAAGTCAATCTGTTTTTTAATGGCAGACTCTCTGTATGCCTGTTCATGAGTCTCCTTTTGTGCGCTCTGAGCCTCCTCACTGACCTTGAACAGCTCAATAAATTCATAGATGGCTTTCTCGATCAGTTCACACCTCTGTCTCCTGGTCTCTGCCTCCAGAACAGCATATTTTTCCGGCCAGGACAAATTCAGATAACCAGAAAGAGCGCAGAGTATCTCATTCATATTTTTCCAGTGCAGAATAAAGCTTCTTGCCCACACACCCCATTGAAACATCTGTACAAACTTCAGCAGATCTCTTTTGAGTGCTTCAAAACGCTTCTGCATCTCCTCGTCGGAAAGATCCTCCACTTCGCCGCAGATGGCCCCGTCAGCGGATATGGACTGCAGGGTCACTTCCACATCGGAAATCGCCACACGCTCTTTCGTATGGACACGGATATTCCCCTCCTCATCCATGCTCTCGATTCTGCCGGATACCCCCATGGGACATATATCATCCGGTATTATATCCTCCCGTTTCTTGTCCTGCTTCAGCATCAAAAACAGGACATCCTCGCCCACATGTTCTGTCGTTATCTCCTGTTCTGTAAAAATATCTTTTTTGAAAAAGAAGGTAACCTCCGGCAGTATCGTCATATCGTAAATAGGTATTGTGATCATATGTGCTTCCTCCTCATATTATCAGCACTCAATTTAATTGAGTGCTAGTATCAAGTTAAAATATATAGCGAATTCATTGGAATCCGCCAAGTATTGTGATATAATTTTACCATTCAATAATTATTTTACAAGTACGCAGTATTTTCATACCTGGTATGTTTTTTCATACCTACTGAAAACCTGGAGAAAGGAAACCGGTTATGTATTCATCATCAATGGAAAAAGAGGAAAACAATGCTGTCTGCCCGCTTAAATATGCCCTGAATCTGGTGGGCGGTAAATGGAAGCTTCCTATCATCTGCATTCTGGCGCGGGAAGGATCTGTGCGCTATAACAGCCTGAAGCGAAAGCTCTCCGGGATCACCAACATGATGCTCTCCCAGTCCCTGAAAGAACTGGAGGAGAACGGCATCGTCCACCGGGAGCAGTATAATGAGATCCCGCCCCGGGTGGAATATTCCCTCACAAAGGAGGGGCGCAGTATCCTGGAACCGCTGGACAGCCTGTCCGAATGGGGAAAGACCCATATGAAAAAAATGCAGACTCACTCCCCCTACTGCCGGGAGTGCGGGGAGATGAAATAGGCTGCCCTGTCATCTGCCTGTTCAAAGGATGCCTGTTCTGAAATTATATCAAATATCAGGCTGCCGCCCAGCCAGAATTGGTATCGGACCCGGCAGGAAGGACTTTCTCTGATGGTGCGGCTCATCACACCGCACTTTGGTGCCTTCAGATCATGGGACGCTTCTTCCAGTCTGCGCACTCTAAGCCGCATCTTTCCCTGCCTGATGGTCACTTTTCCGTCTCCATATTCCTCTATGCGGACTCCTAGGTAGGTAGCCATCCTGTACTCTCTGCCTCCACAGTGTAAAGCGCAGATGCACCCCTGAAAATGAGCACCTAAAAAGGGAATGTCCGCAACAGACAGCATCACACTGCTGCGTCTGCCGAATCCGCACTGGGTCCAGAGATATGTCTTTGGAAAGGAGCGCCCTTTATCTGTCTCAATATAACCTCTTCCTCCTGTCATGGGAATTTCCCTGCCGTTTACCAAAAGGCTTCCTTTCAGGCTGTGGTGCATGCTCAGCACGCCGTGCCTGCACTGCAAAAAGGGGATATATTTGAAAAATCCCATAATATCATATGACAATCTGTCAAAAGGCGCATAGGCTATACAGCCTTTTACAGTCAGTTCCCTGCTCTCTATATCAATCTGTATTCCCTTATCCGTAAAAACGTTTTTTCCCACCCTGACGCCGAAAGGCTTCCTGCTGATGCGGCAGGCTTCCTTCGGATAAGTGAAATACCAGGCGCCTTCCTCAGTGACCACCTGCAGGGATACCGTCCACTGTCCGTTTTTATCTGCATGGACAGCCGGGATAAACGCAATGGTATTGTCCTGATTCTGATGTTTCAGATACCATCCCTCAAAGTAAGGGAACAAAAATGCCGCACATCCTCTCTGAATACATGTCTTTTTCATGTTCTTCACCTCTATGTCTAAAATTATCTGCAGCTTGCTTCCGCTTTTCAGACATATTTAGGATGTACAGCATTTATAAACGGTATACGTTATTTCATTCAGGCATTTTTCTGTTCCTCGATTTTTTCTGCCAGATCGTTTAAATAGACCCAGCGTTCCATCTTCTCTTCCAGTTCTGCCTCTGCCTTTTCCTTCTCGGCAGTGATCTCAGACAATTTTAAGGAGTTGGTGGCATTGGCCATCATATCCTGGTCCAGTTTTTCTATTTTCTCCTCCAGAGCCGCGATCTCGTCATCAATCGTATCGTACTCTCTCTGTTCCTTGAACGTAAATTTCAGCTTTGCCGGACGGTTCTGTTTCCAATCCCTGACCGCTTCCTTCTTTTCCGGAGTCTCTTTTTTCTGGGAAACGCTGATGCCAGCCCCTTTCAGTCGTCTCTCCTTAGCCTCCAGATAATCTGTGTAGCCGCCCTCATACTGCTGCAGATGTCCGCTGCCGTCAAATTCAAATATCCTGTCCACAACATTGTCCAGAAAATACCGGTCATGGGATACAGTGATCACAATACCGGAAAAGGAATTCAGATAATCCTCCAAAATTGTGAGAGTGGGGATGTCCACATTGTTGGAGGGCTCATCCAGAATATATACATTGGCCCCGCTCACAAGCACGGAGAGCATGTACAGCCTTCTCTTCTCTCCTCCGGATAATTTGCACACAGGCGTATACTGCATGTCCGGAGTGAATAAAAACCGCTCCAACATCTGAGAGGCACTGATCTTCCCGTCTCTGGTCTGGATGTATTCAGCAATATCTTTGATATAATCGATCACCCGCTGGTTCGTATCCAGATCCGGCTCTTCCTGTGCCAGATATCCGATCTTGATGGTTTCACCCACCTCAATCTCACCGGAATCCGGCTGTATCAGTCCCGCGATCATTTTGATCAGAGTGGATTTTCCGCAGCCGTTTGGGCCAATGATCCCAAGTCTCTGGTTTCTAAGCACAATATAGTCAAAATCATCCACCAGCTTCGCCCCGCCATAACTTTTGCTCACATGGTGCAGCTCAATGGTCTTCTTTCCCATCCTTGTCTCCACGGAATCCATCTCCACAGTCTGATCCTGTACCGGAGCCTTTCCGCTTTTCAGGGCTTCCAGGCGTTCCAGTCTGGCTCTCTGCTTCGTGCTTCTGGCCCGGCAGCCCCGCTTGGCCCACTCCAGCTCCATGCGCAGGACACTCTGCCTTTTTCGCTCAGAGGCCAATTCCATCTCCTCCCGCTCTGCTTTCAGCTCCAGGAATCTGGAATAATTGGCATCATAACTGTACATATTTCCCCGGCTGATCTCCAGGATCCTGTTGGATACCCGGTCCAGAAAGTACCGGTCATGGGTCACCATAAGGATCACACCTCTGTATTCCCTCAGATACTCTTCCAGCCAGGTGATCATTTCCTCGTCCAGATGATTGGTAGGCTCATCCAACAGCAGAACATCAAAATCCGAGGCCAGAACCTTTGCCATAGCCACTTTCCTTCTCTGTCCTCCCGACAACTGGTCAAGCGGCGTGTCATACTGCATGATCCCAAGCTTTGTCAGGTTGCTCTCCACCATCCAGTCCGTCTCCGCCGACTTTCCCAGGGCATAGGAGGATACGGTTGCATCCCGGGGGAATTCGGGATTCTGAGGCAGATACGCAATGCGCAGTCCATTCTGCCTGACGATCTGTCCCACATCCGGTTCCTCAATCCCCGCAACCATTCTGAGCAGGGTGGTCTTTCCCGTGCCGTTGATACCGATTATCCCTATTTTATCACCTTCATGGATACCGAAAGAAGCATCCTCAAAGATTGTCTTTTCTCCGTATATTTTGCTGATATGTTCTATATTTAATATGTTCATTTGTGACGCTCCTCTTATTCTCATACTGACAATACTCATCATAAATGATTTTGAACGGAACGTCAACTTTTATCCTGATGCTTCATCCCTGTACCCGCCGTTAGAACGGCAAAGATATCCCCACTGCGGTTCCTCAACAATCCTTATTTTCTCTTACGGTTTCATCCGTTTCTCATATTCTTCCAAAATTTGCGCGTTGCTGTAATCAGGATATTTATTCTGAAGCTCTGCAACCTTTTTTACAAAGCTCTCTTCCGCATCAAGCCAATGACAGATGGTTATCACTGTAAGTCTCTTTCTCAGCATTTTACGTATAATATTGACCTCCTCCTCCCTTTTTCCCTCTATTTTTCCTTCTGACTTTCCTTCCTCTTTTAATTCTTCCAATGCTCTGCACACAGTGATCTCCTCCTTATAATGTTTTCGTTTCATGTCGCTTCCCAGCATTGTAAGCAAAGCTCTGCTGGCTTTTGCAGACAGACCCTCCAGTTCTCTTTCATGATTTTTAATATACTGTATAAGATCCTTTTTATGGTTTCCACAGCTCAATGTTTCCAATATCAGCCTCCAGTCACCAGGAAATTTACCCGGGTCTGTGTTCTTGGGATCAACCAAATGTACTTTATACCTGGGAAGATACTCTTTTAACTCTGCCGCATCATCCGGCAGGCAGATCATCTCTTCCAGGGAGAGACATCTCTTGGGATACCAACATGTGACAAAAAATATAAAATCATGTATCTATTCTTTAATGTCAGTATATAATGCAATTTTTTATTTTGCAATACCATACTTATATTATATTTTATTTGTATATCCGAGTCCCGCTGTTCCCCCTTTATATAAATTACAGCAAATAAAAAACCAGGAATACCCATCCCGGCAGGGAGCGTACTCCTGATTCTTATGCAGGATACTGATTCTTTTGTTTGGTTCACAGCCCAAAATCCTTAAATACCCTGATTTAATAGGCAAGAATCCTGGCCGGATTATTTACAGTCATGTTACGGACAGCCAGATCAGAGACCTCCCCGTATTTCTTCAGTGCAGGAACTCCGAATTTTGTCAGTCTGCAGTACCCCTCTCCTCCAAACTGTTTTCACCCGGAGTACCACCGTAGGCATAGTCTGGGTGTACCGTAATGGACATACCTGTGTCTTTTGCGGCCTGTCCGCCTGCCCGGAGAGCTTTTTCCTCCGCCTCTGTAAAATCATTGAGTGCAATTTTCACACAACCCGGCTTTATCTGTGTATCCTCGATTCCGTTTTCGATTTCATCAATCATATGGTCGTAGAACTGCCGGATACTCCAGCCGTCATATTTTCCCGACCAGGAGGACTCCACATAATAGCCGGTTGCTGTAATAACATTGACTCCTGTCTTTTGTGAAATACGCTTCACTGCCTTCACATCCAGACGGATTCCCGGGACACTCAGCTCCACCATGGAATCTCCGCCGGAATCTTTATACTCCTGTACCTCCCTGGTCATGGCTTCCTCATCGTTCAGATCCATGGCATCTGCTACAAGCGGAAAGTTTCTCTTCAAAAAACCGATATTCTCCAGCGAAACCTTATCCTCATATTTTACCGGCAGGTCCGTGGGCATGGCCGGTCTGCAGATTGCCCCCATATCCGCGCCATTGAACATAATATGTTCATGCATATCCGTAAATCCCAGGTTCTCCGGAGCAATATCCCCGCACACGGTCGTTATTCTTTTCATAAACGCAAAATCCTCCCATCTTCCGGCCGGGCAGCCGTTCTTTCTTCCTCCGCCGAAGCGAATTTTCAAATGCACTCTATCACTGCATCCAGCCCAGAAATACCTTTTCTATCTGTTTCCTTTTCCCTGTCAGGGACCCCTGGACCATGGGCGGCTTTCCTCCGCCTTTTCCGCTGCAGACCTGATTCATTTCCTTTGCAAGAGCAGTGATGTTTCTCCCCGTGCTGCCCAGGACATAACGGTATCCCGCCTTATCACTGCCCACAAAAACACCACAGATCCCCTCAGTGATCTCCATGGCATCATTGACAAATCGGCGCATGGCAGCCGGGTCCAGTTCCTCCTCGAACAAAAATACAGCCGGCGTGTCCGGTGTAACCTCGCACAAACGCAGTTTCAGATATTGTTCCTGAAGACGCTTGATCTTTTCTTTCTGTTCAGCGATCTCTGTCTCCAGCCTGCAGACAGCCTGCACAACATCCTCCTGCTTCGCGGAAAGTCTGCCTGATATGGCTGCCACACTCTCCTCTTTTCTGTTGTAGTCCTTTAGCGCCCGGAAACCGCAGAGCATGTTCACCCGCATTCCGCCTTTATAGTGGATGGCACCGGTCAGCTTAATGATTCCAATGGCCCCTGTTGTCCTCACATGAGGCGCGCAGCAGGCACAGGTATCATACCCTGGAATACGGACAATGCGTACCTGCCCTTCTATCTCAATTTTACTCCGGTACGTAATCGTATCCAACTCCGTCTGGGTGGGATACAGGACTTCTATAGGTATATCCTCAGCCACCGCCTGATTGGCTTCCCGTTCTATCATACGAAGCTGCTCTTTTGAGAGAGGACCGTCATAATCCATGGTCACAGCTTCGTTTCCCAGATGAAATCCCACATTCCGGTAACCGAAATGCCGGTTTACAATTCCAGACACAATGTGCTCCCCAGTATGCTGCTGCATTTTTGAAAAACGCTCCTCAAAATCCAATACACCGGTGACAGCAGTTTTCGGCTGTGCCGGTCTGTCCGTGCAGTGAAAGACAACGCCTTGCCTCTCTCTCACATCCAGAACTCGGATCTCTGTATCCGGCAGACGCAGTACACCGGTATCCGCATACTGTCCTCCCCCCTCGGGGAAAAAGGCGGTTCTGTCAAGAACCACCTCATAGTTTATTCCCGTATTTATATCGTTTTCCTCAGACAGAGGGCTGCATGAAAGCACCTCTGCCTGAAAATTCTTTATCATACTGTCTCTGTAAAATAATTTTTCAGTCATGGTCAGTCTCCATACACGCGGATCAGGGCTGAAACTTTATGTACCACACTCATGCCTTCAATTATCATCATGGCATCGTTGAAATTGCCTTCCCGCACTTTTGAGGTGACGACCACGATCTCAGCCAGATCCCCGTCTTTATTTTTCTGTATCATCTGCGCAATACTCACATCATTATTGCCTAATACACTGGCGATACTGGCCAGCACACCAGGTCTGTCATCCACCTGCAGGCGCAGAAAGAAACGGCTGTCCATATCGTCTGCCTTCTTTACAGGAAGCTCTTTGTAGCAGGTGCAGCTTATCCTTCCGGTACAGCCGAACCGGATATTCCTTACAATATCAAAAACATCACCTACAATAGCACTGGCTGTAGGCATCTCACCGGCACCACGCCCGTAGAACATGGTATCTCCCACTGCGTCTCCTCTCACGAAAACCGCATTAAAGGAATCATTCACGGAAGCCAGGGGATGACTCTCGGAAATGAGCATTGGCTGAACCCGAACTTCAATTCCTGTCTCTGTGTTCCTGGCAAGGCCCAGCAGTTTGATCAGACATCCCAGTTCTTTCGCATACCGGATATCCTTAGCGGAAATATGCGTTATACCCTCTGTGGTCACATCGTCAAAGGTCACCCTGGAATTAAAGGCAATGGAGGCCATGATCGCCATCTTGCGCCCTGCGTCATATCCTCTGATGTCCGCTGTGGGATCTGCCTCCGCATATCCCAGCTCTGTGGCAAGTGCCAGGGCTTCGGAAAATTCCATACCCTCCTGTGTCATCTTTGTCAGAATAAAATTGGTAGTGCCGTTTACTATTCCGATAACCTCCTGAATATGGTTTCCGGCCAGGCATTGTTTCAAAGGCCGGATGATAGGGATACCTCCGGCCACGGCTGCCTCAAAAAGGAAGTCACACTGGTGCTCTGCCGCGCAGTCTAAAAGCTCTCCGCCGTTGGAGGCCACCAGATCTTTGTTGGCTGTCACCACGTGCTTGCCCGCGCGCAGTGCCTCCAGGATATAGGTCCTTGCTGGCTCAAACCCGCCCATAACCTCAATGACGATCTCAATAGAGGGGTCTTCCAGAATGGACTTCCAGTCATTGGTGAGCAGGGACGGATCTTCCACCTTGGCAGCAGCTTTCTTTAAGTTGCGGACCAGGATCTTTTCCACCTGCACCACGGCTCCGATTTTTTTCTCCATCTCTTCTCTTTGGCTGTTCAGAACTTTATATACACCGTTTCCCACGGTTCCAAGCCCCAGCAGGGCAGCTTTTATCACTTTTTCACTCATAATTATTCTTCTCCGTCCTCCGGCTCCTCCTTTTTGGGCTTCACTACCTGTTCTACCCTCTCGATAAACCCTTTTTTCATCTTATTATTTCGTTTTAAGGCTTTGCTCCATCCCCCGATCTTGTTGTAAACCCAGAAGGAATGAACCAGAACCGCATTAACCTTGCCTATTTTATCCTTGGTGGTCTTATTGTAAATCTCACCGCCGCACTCAAACTTTGTGCCTTTGATGATCTCTGTGATCAGATCAGACTCACTGGCAACTGTGTCCGGCACCTCTGTATATGCCTTACCCACACAATCTGCTCTGTGTGCATCACTTCCGCCTGTACCTGTGAGATTATACTTTTCCGCCAGTTTTGCGGCTCTTTCATTGACCTCCATGGATTCACAGGCGTTAAAAGTCTCAATAAAATCAAATTCCTTTAAAATATCAGGATTTCTCTTATAAGCCTTCGCATTCATAAAGCTCATATATTTTTCCCCGCAGGGATGAGCCGGCCCCAGTATTCCCCCATAGTTGTGCACTATGGGGATCAGCATCTGGATCGGAATGCCCCGCAGCTCCAGAAGCCTGAGCTTAATGCTCTCCGGCATGATAACAATAATATGACCCGCATCCAGGGTGTCATATTCAATACCCTTGAGCACAACAAAATCTGTGTATTTCTGGCCTTTGATATTCTTTTTCCAATAACGGAATCCCCCGTAAGAATCATGATCCGTCACAAGCATTCCGCCAAATCCCTGGTTTCTCAGCATACGGATATACTCTTCGATGCTTACTTTGCCGTCTATAGAACCTTCTTTTGTATGGCAGTGCATGTCAATTTTCACGACAAAACATCTCCTTCCCAACACACTGCAGATCCTGAAATAAATCTACAGCTCTAAAATTCGTCTCGCATTCTCCCCCAATATGGCTTTTTTCTCATCCTCTTTCATATTCATTTCCCGTATGCGGGATAAAAATTCCTTTTGACCGTCCCAGGGACTGTCTGTTGCAAATAAAATTTTATCCATTCCATGTTTTCTGGACAGACGGACAAACTGCTCATCCTCCATATGTCCCAGGCTGTAAGCCGTATCAAAATAAAGCCTGCTGCCTGCCAGATACTTTTCCACATCCTCCCAGCAGTTCCAGCCGCCCATATGTGCCATGACCAAAATGCCCCCGTCTATCTGACGAAGCACCCGCTCCACCCGCTTGGGCGTGCAGTGCACCACCTCAGGAAGCCCCACATCCACCCCTGCATGGGCAACGACAATAAGTCTCCGCTCTGCCGCTCTGTCCATAATACGCATATAGCGGATGTCATCAATAAATACTCTCTGGTAATCAGGATGCAGTTTGATCCCCTTCAGACCCATGTCCGCGATCTGGTCTACCTCGGCCTTATAGTTCTCCGTGTCAGGATGGATCCCTCCAAAAGAGAGAAATTCCCCGCCGCCGCAAAACTGCTCCGGAGTTATCTCCCTTGCGTATCGGTTGACGGATGTAAACTGCTGCGGCTTTGTCACCACCGGCAGTACCACAGAGATATCTACCCCTGATTCCTCCATGGACCTTTGTAGTCCGTCCTTTGTCCCGTCTGTATACGCGGGAGAATCCGATGCCTTGGAAAGCTTTTCTATGGTTGCCCCGGCTATTTTATCCGGGAATATATGTGTATGGAAATCTATGATCATCTCTTCGGCCCCGCTTATTTGTCTTCCTTCTGGATACCAAAACGTTTCAGCAGGTTCTCAAACTGTTCACTCATGACGATAAGATTAAAGCCCTGGGGATTGACCACAACGCCCTTTGCCAGCGGAATTAATATTTTGTCCAGATTTTTAAATTCTACCACCACAGCCTTAAACTTTTTCTCTTTGTTGAATTTTGCAAATTCACCCGGATCTGTAAAAATAGGCTGGAATACATCACCGTTCTTGTTCTTGATATAGGGAACCTGAACGTTTTCCTGGCCTTCCTCCTGTTTCTCCACCGCTACCAGGAATTTGCTTTTTACCAGGTTAGCTGCCATCTCCTCTTCCAGCTCATTGATACTCGTTTTCTCAGACATATCCACGCCTCTTCGGAATTCCTGCATGAAATAAATGCCCGTAAGCTGAAGCTGGGGATTAAACAGCGGTCTCTGGTTCTCCGGAAGCTGAGAAAAATCAGGCTTTTTCACGATCTCCTCCAGATCGAAGGGTGTTGTCTTGTCTTTTTCCACAAACACAACCTCATTGACGCCCAGCGTAAAGAGAGTGGAGTAGAAATTCAGAAAACTCTTATTCTCTACTTTGATAGATGCCACAGGGTTTTTCGTTTCCATATATGGCTTTGCTTTCTCCTCCAAATCCTTGCTGTCCTCAAAGACCCACACCTGATCATTATATGTCTCCGGATCACAGATGATAAAAGGATTGTTGGTCCCTCTGGAAAAAAGCACATAAAAGGCTTCCATCTGCTGAATTTTCTTAATCGTGTCCAATCTTACTTTGTCCATTGTCCTATGTTCTCCTGTTGTATATTTTAGTAATATTTTATTTTTTTAATGGCAGAAAACTGCCGGCTTTTTCTTCTTTTAGTATACACCTAAATCCTGTTCTTGTCCTTAAAAATTTGCATTTTGCCCCCCAAAGCATGTAGACGGGAAAACGTTTTATCCAAAGCGTGTATGGGGCGGCCGGTATTAAAACTCCAACACCTGCCCTGTCTCTGCCAGAATACAGGTGTCCGGAAATGCCGAGGCCATCATCCCGGCAGCTCTTTTTCCTGTACAGTGCACAGGAAAAAGAAGCGGAATATCCATCCTTCTCAGACTCTCGATCGTCCCTTTGATCCTGCCTGTGCCCGCCTTTCCCAAATGCATACCTGCAAACACACTGTAGACAGGCATATCCGGCAGAACTTCCTTTGCCCGCAGGACGCAGTTGATCACCCCTCTGTGGCTGCATCCCATGAACAGACAAAGCCCTTTTTCTGTACACACAGCCAGTATCTGCTCATCCTCCATCTCGTCCGCCCGCCAGACCGCATCTGCACATCTCTCATCCCGTATCCAAAATCCGGCCGGCCGTTCCTCAAAATCCGTGCGGTATGGAATATTTCCGATCAGCCAGAACCCGGGTGCTATTTCTTCCGTATCCCCGGTAAAATGAACATTGGCCATCCAGTTTTCATGGTTTCCCGGAATGCCAATGAAATGCCTGTCTTTCTGCGTGCCGCTGTACTTCTTTTCAAAGGCACTTTTTTGTATGTACACAGGCGGCAGCCCGCGGCTTTTATCCAGATATTCCATACCTCCGCAGTGGTCGTAATGGCCATGGCTGAGCAGTATGCCGTCTAAATCTTCCAGATCCACCCCCAGAGCTTCTGCATTTTTCAAAAACACATCGCTCTGTCCGGTGTCCATCAAAAATCTCCTGTTACGCTCCTCGATCAGAACAGACAGCCCATGTTCTGCCAGAAGTCCCTGCCTGTAAACTGTATTTTCATTTAATATGGTAATCTTCATTTTCGCTCCCCCTGCGTCCGGACAGTTGACAGTTTCGCAGCATGTCCCTCTATTACAGAGAAGGCATGGGGAAGGTTTGAAAACCGTATTCCGCCTCCCCGTTGTCCCACTTTGCCTTTACACTGTAAATATATCCCGGTTCTGCCTGCAGGACACTGCCCTCTTCCCCGGATGTGACTGTCACAGACTCTCCCTTTTGTTCCGTCCCGGCGTCCTCTGCCTGCCCCTGTGCAGAGGAGTCATAGCGCGTCACGGTTATCTCTTTTGGTTCTTTTGAAAAGACAAGCTTCACATCCGTATGCTCCGGTATCTTTATCTCCTCATACTCGCTCCACTGCAAAATAGAGGGGGCATCTGTGGTTTCACTGACGGTCTCACCATCCTCATTCTCATATTCCCATCGGTATCCGCCGATAGTATTCACAGCGGCAGTAACCATCGCCTGGGGCTGGCTGTATTCCAGATCCAAAAAAGGCAGGGAAGAGGCTTCTTCCTGGAAACTGAACTGCTCTAAAAGCTCACCGTATTGTTCCAAAAGCTTCCGGTTCTGTTTCTCTGTCCTCACGATCCTGGTAATGCCCGGATACTGTCCCGGATAAGACATGGTCATAATGCCATTGCCGTAAATCTTCACAACATCACCGTTCTCCAGCTCCCACTGGGCCAGATTTTCTCCCTGTTCATCCAGAATACTTCCCTCCGGAAGGGGTCCTGTAAACGGAGTGCCGTTCTGTGTATTGACAAACAGATAATTTCCTATGGTCTCTCCGCTGCCGTCCCGTAAAAACAAAGCTTCGAGTGCTGTATTTTCAGCCTCCCTGCCCTTTTTCTCTTTTCCAAACCAGAAAACCGAAACAGCAGCAGCAGCCAGCACACCTGTCACTGCGATCACAATAATTGTCTTTTTTTTCATAGTATATTCCTTTCCTGTTTATATTCCATATTATACCCTAAGTTTTCATTTATTCCAATGACAGATATAACCATAAAAAATAGAAAAAAACAGCGGACGGAGAAATTTCCCCTTCCGCTGCACTTATATACCAACTATTTACAAACTTCTTCGTAAAGATTCCTTCCCTGTGCATCAATGACCACTATGACAGGAAACTTTTCCACTTCCAGCCTGCGGACAGCCTCTGTCCCCAAATCATCATAGGCGATGACCTCCGCCTTCTTAATGCACTTTGAGAGCAGTGCTCCTGCCCCGCCCACAGCGGCAAAGAACACAGCACCATTTCTGACAATGGCATCTGTGACCTCTTTCTTTCTCTTTCCCTTTCCGATCATGCCGGTGAGTCCTAAGTCGAGAAGCCTTGGCGCGTATTTGTCCATACGGCTGGCTGTGGTAGGCCCTGCAGAGCCTATGGGACGGCCTTCCCTGGCCGGAGTGGGACCCATATAATAGATCACATTTCCCTCCATCTCTATGGGAAGCTTCTCTCCCCTGTCAAGCGCCTGGTCCATACGGAGATGGGCAGCATCCCTGGCGGTATAAATGGTTCCCGTAATATACACATAATCGCCTGCGTGAAGTGACTTTACTTCCTCCCTGTCAAGCGGCGCATTCAAATATCTATCCATAACAAAACCTCCTTCATATCCTCACACCGGAATCAGATCGTCCTAACTATATGCCGGTTCACATGACAGCAGATATTCACCGCCACAGGCAAGCCGGCAATATGTGTGGCATATGTGTTGATATTCACAGCAAGTGCCGTAACATCTCCGCCCAGGCCTGCAGGTCCCAGGCCGATCTCATTGATCTTTGCCAGCAGTTCTTCTTCCAGTTCTCTGATATGTTCCAGTTCTGAATGGGTTCCCACTTCCCTTGTCAGGGCTTTTTTCGCCAGAACAGCAGCTTTCTCAAAGGTACCTCCAATGCCCACGCCCACAACCACCGGAGGGCACGCATTTGGTCCGGCCTCCCTGACAGCACTGACGATGGCATCCTTTACACCTTCCACGCCGTCTGAGGGTTTCAGCATGTAGATTTTGCTCATATTCTCACTGCCGAACCCTTTGGGCGCCACAGTGATCTCCACCTGATCCCCCGGTACCAGCTCATAGTGGATAACAGCAGGTGTGTTGTCCTTTGTGTTTACACGAAGAAGAGGATCTCCCACGACAGATTTGCGCAGATAGCCTTCCTCATATCCTCTGCGGACGCCTTCGTTCACAGCCTCTTCCACGCTGCCGCCCTCAAAATGCACATCCTGTCCGATTTTTAAGAATACCACCGCCATGCCTGTATCCTGGCAGATGGGGATCATATCCTTTCCTGCAATGTTCAGATTCTCCAGAAGCTGTCCCAGGATCTGTTTTGCCAGCGGCTTTGTCTCTCTCTCACAGGCTGACTTCATCGCCCTGTCCATATCCGGGGCAAGATAGTGGTTGGCCTGAATACACATCTCTTTGATGTTATCTGTTAAAAGTTCCACATTTACACTGCGAACCATGCCTTTTTCCTCCAAAATTTATTTCTTCCCTGTTCAGCTTAACTGCTGCTTCACATCAATTCGGTTAAAGTCTGACAGATCCTCAGATCTGTGCTTTCCGATCAGTCCCACCAGCATGTAATACCCGGTCCTGGGATCAATGGGGTAGTCTTTTACCAGGGTGAAATCCTCGATTTTTCCTGTGCTGGACACATGCATACGCGGCCCCAGACATTCCAGGACCATCTCCCCGATCTGCACATGATTTTCATCGTAGTAGGACACAGACAGATCCTGCTTCACCGCGTCCTTCACTTTTTTCTCCAGCTCGTGTAGATCCACATCCGGCTTATTTTCAAACTCCAGCACAAATCCGTGGCGCACATCCGAGCGCGGACCGTCCTGGGCATAGCCGTCACCCATATAATACACGCATAGATCCTCCAAAGTGTGGGCCATCTTTCTGTATTTTACGGATTTATGTACAATATTGGCGATGTTCTCCGGCAGAGGACCGAACATATTCGGTCTGGTGATAATGATCTCCTCACCGATTCCCACAAGCAGATCCGCGTTTCTGTGCAGCATTGGATAAATCAAATCAAAATGTTCCACAATGACCTGCTTCCCGTGATTGGCAGCATCCAAAATGGTGTCTGCCAGCACATGCATCTGGGTAAATGCTGATTCAAAGCGGATATCCAGATGATAGGTGTGCGGGGAAAAGGGGTCTGTCAGATCTTCATGAAGAAGGGGCAGGGGGCGGATGTTCACGCCCTCATCATCATTGGTCAGATCAATGCCGGGAAACATTCCTTTGATGAGCAGGCTCTTTCCTGCCCCGGCATCTCCTATGATTCCAATAATATGGTCAAAAGGGCTTAAATACATCTGGCTGAGCTGCATTCCCAGATCCGCCATACGCCGGTTTCCTCTGGGAGCAAAATAAAAGCTGTACAGGTTTCCTTCCTGCATCTGTTTTGAATATGCCATAGACTCTTCCTTCCCAATATGCTGAAACAGCCGGACCGTCCTGCCGGCAAAAGCCCGCAGAACAGTCTGGCACGTTTCAAAAATTTGTTTTATTTATTCTTTTTTGCGTTTCTCAGTGCAATGATCCTCTGCATTTCATTGTAGACGATCATGTAGCCTTCATCAACACCCATGCCCGGTTTTGCCAGGATCTGGTCCGGTTTGGTAGCCATTGCGCAGTTTACACAAACCTGAGCGGAACGGTCTGTCTCGTTGCAGGTACCGCCCTGATAAGCGCCGAAGCCTTTTTCCTTGCAGTAAAGAACAGCTTCCACAATGTTGTTGATGCCGCCCAGGTCAGGAGTCTTGATCTGAGCCATATGGCCTGATTTGTTGTCAGCAAAGTATTTGACATCTTCCAAGGTGTTGCACCACTCGTCAGCAACCAGCTCCACATCAATGCCTCTTCTGTCCACTTCTTCTCTCAGACCTTTTAAGCAGAGCATCTGTTTTTCTCTCTCCTCTGCGTCCATAGGTCCTTCGATCCTCAGGTGGAAGGGTTTTGCAGCCTCTTCCAGCTCTGCCAGATAATCTGCCATAGCTGTGTAGTTGTCCACGCCGAAGATGGCACCGATGGTACCGTATACGTCAATGTGGAATACAGGCATGTAGTTCTCATCGCTGCGCAGCTTCAGCACACGGTCGCTGAGCCATTTCACATACTCTTTTAAGAGTTCTCCGTGCTCCCCCAGCTTTGTCTTCACATTATTGATGAGAGCATGGGGCATAACTGCCGCGCCCTTTAAGATCATCTTGTCAGAGTTGTCATATCTGTTGTCACCGGACTGGGTGAAGATTGGGATCGGCTCCTCGGAAACCGTTGTGCCGTATTCGTCTGCCACTACCTCACACATAAGTCTTCCTGAAGCTTTTGCCACTGCGTCCAGGATTGCCTGGCTCACACCATAGCGGATGGCTGTATGCAGTCTCTTTCCCTCTACCTGGAGATTTTCCAGCATGGCACACATATCCTTGAAGCTGTCTGCTTCCCTGCCTACCAGTTCAGGCTTGATATACTTTTCGATGATGGGGATAAAGTCCTCTGCCAAAAACAGCGGATCCCTTCCGCCTGCGCCGGAATACTGTACAGCCGCGCAGTCTCCCCATGCAATCTGTCCGTCCTCTAAAATTAGCATAACGGAGATGGCCTCTCCTGCCTGTCTTACGGATTTGAATCCCGGTGTCACAGTCTCGCCAAAATATGCGGAACCATCTGCCACAGCACCTTTTTTGATCGCTCTCTGATCATCAAAGAAAAACCCTGTTCTTGCTTTGGAACAAACAACATCTACAATTTTCATGATACACTTCTCCTATTATTGTGATTTTGTGTAACCGCCCAGATATCTGAACGGTTACGATCTTGTAACTATGGGATATGCCTTCTCTTTTATTTAGGTTTGCCAACCAGTCTTCCTTTGCTGATGGCATATACATCATCGATGACCATCTGGAAGGATGCTTTTCTCTTCTCCATCTTCGCCCTGTGCTCAATCTTGCCCTGGTTGAAGTCTTTTAACTCTCTCGGGAGCGGTACATTGGCTACATTCAGGTAGCGCACAGCGCCTTCAAAGTCACGGGCCGGCAGCATTTTACCTGCATTGTATTTACTGGGGGCAAAGGGAATATCCAGCACACCGGCTTTCACGCCGCGGATAGCGCCAAGAGCCAGATCGCCCATACCAAGTTCAAAACATTTGTCCACGATGGCACATGTTTCCCCTTTGATAATGGCTTTTTCAAGCTCTAAGGCAGAGCTTTTCAGTTCCTGGTCCGCCAAAAGGGAGATGGCCTGTTTAGTACAGCGAAGTCCCTGTGCATTTGCCTCCATAGTCGGAACGCCCATTGCCTCGTGAGGTGTTTTAACGATAACTTTTGTGGCCTTGGCCAGAGCTGCCACAGAACTTCCCCAGGAGATAACAGCGAAAGCTTTGGACTCATCCTGCGGGAAACCGCCCATCCACTGATGAAGCACTGAGGTAACTGTAACATCTTCATAGCCGTATTTTTCCAGATACTCTTCTGTCAGCTCCTCGAGAACTCTGAGGGCCGCAACGTCCTGTACCAGGTTACCGCACTGGCCGTAACCTACGGTCACATTCTTAACACCCTGCTCCGCTGCCAGCATGGCCTCAATGATAGCCACTGCATTGGACATGGACGGGGGCACCAGTGTTCCGGTCAGAGGACCATAAGGCTCACGGTTGATGGAAACGCCTGCCTCCTCGTAGATACCTGTGAGACGGTCCACATACATCCAGTCATAGATGGTCCTCTCCAGGGGAACATCCTTTGCGTAAGGAATATTGTAGGAGATACCGCCGCCTTCATAGCTTGTAAATCCGCCTGCGTAGCAGATTTCTGTCAGCAGCCTGGCATCCGGTGTGCCGTGACGTACCTGTACCGGAGTATCCAGATTCTCAATAATGGAACGGCAGCCGAATACACCGTGGTTTACAGCCGGAAAACCGTTCAGCATGGATTTCTGGGTGTGGATAGATTCTTTGATTCCAACCTCAGCTTCCTCATAGCGGTTCTGACGGGTATAGGAGTCAATCGTGGTTGGCAAAAGATCTGCCTCGCCGTTGTCCTGCAGATACTGCAGCAGTTTGATATGCTCGTCAATCAGTGCCACACCGGCTCTGGGCTGGATCAGTGTTTTTCTCTCTTTTTTGGCATTTGCCAGTTTCCGTGAAAAGCTCTTGCTCTCCGGCATCGCTTTATGGTAATCTATGGCCTCCTCAAAGTTTACTTCTTTTCCGGTAGGCCACTGTTCCATAACCTCTTTCCGTATTCCATAGAACTCATCATCAGATAATTTCTTATTCCTTATGTCCATAATAAGCAATCTCCTTCTTCATGATTTCCAGGGCAGCCTGCGGGTACTGTTTTGAGAGCAGTCCCATGGCAGCCAGGATATACTTTCTATCCACCAAGATTTCCGCGTTTTCCGGCCTTAATGAGGCAGGATTGCTTTCATCAAATAGTGCATACTTTGCAATTTCTTCTGTATGTTTTGCGTGGATCAGTGCGCCTCCTGTGACAACCACATATTTTACACGGCGCAGATCCTTTCCGCTCTGTACATAGGTCAGACCGCAGGGGGTATAGACCTGTTCCAGAGAACCGGCATGACGGGCAACCGCAGTCTCCACGGCAGCACATGCCAGTGCATGATCCATTTTTTCCATCTCTTCGCTGTCAGGAATGTAATCTGTGTGGTGTTCCAGATAATCCACAAGCTCGTTTACCTTGTTCCTGGCAAGCCCTGCCATTTTCGCCAGCTTTCTGTCTCCTGCTGCCTCCATGATGCCTCTGACGCTATAGCGCATCCCTATGTCTCCCTCGACAGTCCGCTTGGTGTATGGCTCCTGCAGTCCCTTGATGACTGTCGCGGCGTTGGCCGGGCTTCCGTCTGCCACAGAATACACGTCTGTGGTGGCACCGCCCAGATCCACACCTACCAGTTCCCCGATTCCCGGAATCTCATCATAGCCGTCTGAGAGAAGCTCCATAGCTGTCAGCATTGCCGACGGTGTGGGCATGATAATGCCGGACATCAGATCCATGGCCTGGGTCAGCCCCTTTCCCTGCACAATGCGGTTCAGGAAGATTTCCCGTATCTGCTTCTGGGTGGGTTCGATATTTAACTCGCCCAGTCTCGGCATTACATTTTCACAGATATAGGTGGTCCTTCCCTCCAGGATCTCCTGACAGTCATCCGCGCAGCAGCGGTTTCCCGCGATCACGATGGGACAGTCATAGCTAAGTCCTGCAAGCATCTTTGCGTTATACAGAATGCAGTCCGTATTTCCGCCGTCCGTCCCTCCGGTGAGCAGAATGATGTCAGGATGATATTCCTCGATTTCCTTCATATCGCCTTTGGTTAGCTGAAAGGAATAAGTCTTCCATACCTTTGCGCCCGCTCCCAGAGACGCCTCTCTGGAGGCCTGGGCCGTAAGCTCGGGGACCAGTCCGCAGGATATCATTTTCAGTCCGCCTGCCGCGCTGGAGCATGCATAGGTCTCACTGAACTCCAGATGGCCTGTGGTCTTCTCCAGAACCTGTATCGCGTCATGAAGTCCATTGTTGATGTCTGTCTCTACTGTTGTATACGCTGCCGCCGTTCCAAGAATCTCACAATTCTCCACGTCAACAGCTGTCGCTTTGGTGTTGGTACTCCCAAAGTCCACCAAAAGAACTGGTTTCATTTTACACCGCCCCTTTTACTCTGCTGCCTGCTGATCTTCTTCCGGGATTCCCAGGTCCTCATAAAGCGCTGCAATGGTGGTCTCCGGTGCAGTGCCCGGTCCGAATACACGGTCAAATCCCATGGCTTTAAAGCGTCTCTCCACCTCGTCAAAAGGCTGTTTTCCGACTACGATATTGCCGCCCACATAGAGGAGGATGCCTTTTAATCCGGCCTCATCACATTTATCGCGGAGACCTCTGCAGTCCAGCTCTCCGTGTCCGTAGAGAGAGGAAACCATAATGCCGTCAGCATTTGTCTCGATCGCTGCTGAAATATACTCTTCCTGGGAAACCATAACCCCCAGGTTGATCACCTCAAATCCTGCACCTGTAAATGCATGTTCCAGAATACTGATGCCTACCGCGTGCACATCAGCTCCGATAACACCAATGACTAATTTTTTCTTATCCACTGTAAACCGCTCCCTTCCAGTTATATAGTATTTTTAATGGTATCCAAAAGTGTGCCGTCACGGTACAGGACTTTCGCCACCACCCTGTCGCCGCGTTTCACGGCTTTCGGTACACCCGCAGTCTCTTCTGCGATCTTCTTTAATTCTTTTATATCCTTCACCGGAAGTCCGGCTTTCACTAATTTTTCCCTCAGCTCTTTCTGGGCCGGGTTGACTGCAATGCCCCTCTGCGTCACGATCACATCCACCGTACTGCCCGGTGTGGATTTGCAGAGTACCTCATCCACGATAAGGGGAAGTCTTGCCCTTATCAGGGGAGCCACCACGATGGCCAGCTTAGCGCCCGCCGCTGTATCACAGTGTCCGCCGGAGCCGCCCATAATGTAGCCGTTGGAGTCTGTATGTACATTTACATTGAAGTCTGTATCCACCTGGGTCGCTCCCAGGATCACCACATCCAGACTGTCCACCGCAGCGCTTTTCGCTGCCGGAGAGGCATAGCGCATAGCGGAGATTTCCTGGTGCTTGGGATTCTCACGGATGGATTCAATGGCTTTCAGATCAAAGCACTGTACATCCAGGATGGTTTCAAAATACCCTTTGTTCGCCATATCTACCAGATATCCGGTGATTCCGCCCATGCAGAAGCTTCCCTTGATGTGGTCTTTTTCCATCATCTCCTCCACATACTTCGCAACAGCCAGGGACGCACCGCCGGCTCCTGTCTGGAAGGAAAATCCGTCTTTTAAGTATCCTGAATTCTTTACCACCTGTGCCGCCAGTCCTGCTATTCTCAGTCCTACCGGGTCACGGGTGATCTTCGTTGTTCCCGAAACAATTTTTGTAGGGTCGCCGATCTGCTCCACTTCCACTACATAGTCCATGTATCCCTCTGCAATGGAGGTATCTTTCAGCGGGTAGGGTACCAGATTGTCTGTCAGGACCACCACCTTATCCGCATGCATAGCGTCAGAGAAGGCATATCCCAGGGAACCGCAGGCAGACGGTCCGTACTTGCCGCTTATGTTTCCCATATTGTCCGCACAGGGCGCGGCGATGAACGCAATGTCGATCTTCGAGGAACCGTTCTCCATATCTCCTGCTCTTCCACCGTGGCTTCTGAAGATCACAGGGCGCTCCAGGATGCCTTCGGAGATGGCCTTTCCCACCTTGCCGCCCATGTAATTGCATTCCAGGCCTGTGACAACACCGTTTTTGATGTGTTCGATTATAGGTTCATGGATATCGAATATAGAACTTGCATTCACATTCAGGTCCCTGATCCCCATCTCTGCCGCCTGAGCCAGCACCATGTTCAGCACATAGTCTCCATTTCTCATATGGTGATGGAAGGAAATGGTCATTCCATCCTTTAAACCTGTCTTTTCAATGGCCTCTTTTAAGGAGCCTAACAATTTACTCATACTGCGCACCTCCATAAATGGCTTTCTCCATCTCCAGCACCTGGGAGGCGCGTTTCACTATGGGGGCATCTATCATTTTGCCGCGGAGAGATATCACGCCTTTACCCTGACGCTTGCCCTCTTCAATGGCATCCATCACATCATGGGCATAAGCGATCTCAGACTCCGTGGGAGAAAATACAGCATTGACAATGTCCACATGGCGGGGTGAAATGACTGCTTTGCCGGCAAAGCCCAGGCTCTTGGCAAACTCTGTGTCTTTTTCAAGGCCTTCCATGTCCTCCACATCCGTGAACGGTGTATCATAGGCTTCAATACCGCAGGCCCTGGCAGCACACACCAGCCTGGTTCTGGCATAGAATATTTCATTTCCCTCTTTTGTCCGCTTACAGTGCAGGTCAGCGGTAAAATCCTCACCGCCCAAAAACAGGCCGATCACTCTGGCGTCTGCGGACGCAATGTCAAAAGCCTTTTCCACACCCATTGCGGTTTCGATCAGCGGAAGGATCTTGACAGTCCCCTCCTCTATGCCGGCCGCCCGTTCCACCTCTGCCATACAGGCAGATACTTCCCGGATCATATGGCCGCCGCTGACTTTTGTGGGCATGATAACATCCGGTTTCAGGGGAATGACAGCTTTTAAATCTTCTTTCCAGAACGCTGTGTCTGTGGGATTTATCCGCACCACGGTCTCACAGCCCCCATAGGACTGATAGCGAAGAGCGTTTCTCACAAGAATTCTGGCTGCATCCTTCTCATCCGGAGATACAGCGTCCTCCAGATCAAAAATGATCGTATCAGCTCCCAGGGTATCGCCGTTGATCAGCATGTTCGGCGTATTACCCGGCAAAAACAACATGGTTCGTCTCATGACTGTTCAACTCCCCCTCTTTTTAATGCGGTCTCCATACGCGCCCGGATCACACAATCCAACGCGCCTTTGTCTTTGATAAAAATTTTCCCTGTAGACACTTCAAATTCTTTCAGTGTGTCCAGCACAGCGGCCCGAATGGAATCCATATACTGGTTGGCTACTACAGAGTCAATTTCCAGGGTCAGCTCTTTGTCATCCGGCTCGATCTGGATAAACAAGTCACTGGATTCCAGGGTTCCTGCTACTGCATTCTTGAGAATCTTCACAGGTTATCTCCTTTCTGCATTACATATCTTTTTCTTTTATTTTTGGTAGAAATATTGAGAACATTTCCTCCGCACAAAAGTCCGTCGACTCCGGCTTTTGCAGAAACCTCTGCCATGAGCAGAACCTTCTGGAAAAGCCGAAATCAATCGGCTTTCTCTCATTCTTCCACCGCGCTCTTGGAGACATCGGCCTGTGCCAGTATCTTTTTCTCATATGCCAGAGCGTTTTTTTCTATAACTGCAGCTTCTTTGGCGGTCTCTTCCACAAAAGCCTCGTCCTTGATGGATTCCAGGTTGATCTTTACATTGAAAAGTGCTCCCAAAACGGCTGTTCTCGCCATCATGGTGGCTACCAGGGCATCTGTCACGGCTGTCTTATTGCCTTTTGTCACCATGACTTCCGCGTAGGGCATTACCTCGTAAGCACGTTTTGCAACAGATAAGGGAACCGCAATGGCTGCCTTCAGGCCGTCCTGCATAGCCTTTGTGCGGGCTGCCTTCTCTTCCTCTGTCTCTTTCGGGAGTGTCAAAGCCTGCATGTACAGGTCAAAGGATTCGCTGTCACGCTTGATGTCATCCAGAAGATGCTCACAGATCTCATGCATGGGAGCAACTGCCTTCTTCATCTCATCTTCCACTTCCGCATATTTCTTTTTGCCAATGGTGAGTCCTGCCACCATCTCAGTCAGGGCTGCCGCCAGGGCACCAGCAAGGGCGGAAATACTTCCGCCCCCCGGTACTGGTTCATTGGAGGCTGTCTGCATGGCAAACTGTTCAACTGTCATATTTTTCATGATGTGTAACCTCTCCTAATCGAATCAGATATATGTCGTAATATAATTTCTTACAGACGTGTCTCCAGAACCTGTTTGGAATCAAAGCCTTCAAAGCCTAAGTAATACTCAGCGCAGTCAACGATGGCCTGCAGCGGGATCAGTCCCACTACCTCGCTGCCCAGTACATTGACGCCATAACGTCTTGCTTCCATGCGTACGGTCTCAAATACTGTATATACAGCAGTCTTTGTATAGTCTGTCAGGTTCATGGACACCTGAGCGATATTTCTGTCTTCCAGCATAACGCCCATGGCTTTGCAGAAACGGAAGCCGCCTTTTACGTGACGGATCTTGTCTGCGATCTTCTGTGCGATCTCCACATTTGGAGTATCCAGGTTGATGTTGTAGGCGATCAGAGGCATTCTTGCGCCGATCGCTGTCACACCGCCGGTAGGATGAATGGTGTTCGGGCCAAAGTCCGGTTTCCATTTTTCCTGGTCTTTCATTTTCTCAGCCATTCCTTCAAACTGTCCCTGGCGGACTTTAGCCAGATTTTCTCTGTGAGGTGCTGTAGCTGATTTCTCATATAAGAAGAACGGCTGACCGAATTTCTCAGATGCCTCTTTTGCCACTGCTTTTGCCACTGCATCCGCGTCTTCCACAGTCACGCCGCGGATGGGGATGAACGGAACAACGTCCACACAGCCCATGCGGGGATGCTGACCCTGATGTTTTGTCATATCGATCAGTTCCACTGCTTTACCGATTGCTGCAACCATTGCGTCCTTTAATGGTTCCGGCTCACCGATCACTGTTACAACGCTTCTGTTGTGGTCTTCATCGGAAGTATAATCTAAAAGCTTAACGCCCTCTCTGTTGCGGAAGCAGTCAACGATCTTTTCTACTTTGTCTTTGTCTCTTCCTTCACTGAAATTAGGTACGCATTCGATAATTCTTTCCATGATATTTTCTCCTTTATGTTGTAATGAATTTTGTGTTGCGGGTTACCATTCTTTATGATAAACAGTATCGCCATTCTTGATGACCGTCTCCACCAGATTGATAGCGGTGTGATACGGCATAAAATGAATGGACGGGAATTTCAGGAAAATAATGTCCGCGGCTTTTCCCGGTTCTATGCTTCCCACTTTATCTGCCCGGTCAACAGCGGCTGCGCCGTTGATGGTCAGAGCTGTGATGACTTCCTCTATGGACATATTCATATAAATACATCCAAGGGCAACCATCAGCGGGATGGAGTTTGAAAAACAGCTTCCCGGATTCAGATCGGAAGCCAGCGCAACAGCGCAGCCCTCATCGATCATCTTACGGGCAGGTGCATACTCCTCTTTCAGCCCAAAAGCAGTCAGGGGCAGGATCGTACTGATGACACCGGCATCCCGCATCTGGCGGATTCCTTCATCGGAAGCCTTCAGCAGATGGTCCGCAGAGACAGCTCCTACTCTTGCCGCAAGCTCGGAACCTCCAAGCTGGTAAATCTCGTCTGCGTGGATCTTCAGCTTAAAGCCCATTTCCTTTGCTTTTGTCATATAATACTCAGAGTCTTCCACAGTAAATACATTCTTCTCTGTGAAAATATCTGCAAATTCTGCCAGATTCTCCTCTTTTACCTTTGGCATTACATGGTTTAACTGTTCGTCCAGGAATTCTCTTTCTTTTCCCTTCCATTCCGGAAGTACACTGTGAGGACCCAAAAAAGTAGATACAATGTCCACCGGATGAGTCTCATTCAGTTTCTTCATGGCACGGAGCATTTTCAGCTCTGTGTCGCAGTCCATACCGTAGCCGCTCTTGCCCTCTACGGTTGTCACGCCAAATTCCAGCATGCGGTTCAGGCGCTCTTTGCCGGCTTCCATCAGTTCTTCCTCTGAGGCTTCCCTGGTAGGTACCACGGTGGCGTTGATGCCGCCCCCGCGTTCCATAATAGACATGTAACTGTCACCTTTCAGTCTCCAGGAGAACTCATCTGCCCGGTATCCGCCGAAAATAAAATGTGTATGGGAGTCTACGAATCCCGGCATTACAGTCTTTCCCGATGCATCCGTCACTTCGTATTCTTCCATATTTACCTGTTTATCCAGTTCTTCTGTGGTACCCACAGCTATGATCTTATCATCATGGATGATCACCGCACCGTCATAGATCAGGCCGATATCTGACATTTCTTTTCCATGTTTCGGCGCTTTTCCTTTACAGGTCACAAGCTCAGAGGCATGGCGAATATAACGTTTTTTCATGTCTTGATCTCCTTCTAACGGTTCTCAGTGATGAACGTGGTGTTCTTCCACCACTACATCTTTGCATACTCTCTCGATCATATCTTCATCTGCAAGGTACGGCATGGTGATGTAATCCTGCCCTTCCCTTATCTTGTTGTACTCGGCTACTGTCTCGATGGAGTGCTCGCATCTTCCCCAGCTCCTCCTGGATACCCCGATCATGGTATCCCACGGGATCGCTGCCCGTAAGATCTCATCCACACGCTCGCTTCCGTCCAGCACCATTCCGAATCCTCCGTTGATGGATTTGCTGATGCCTACTCCGCCTCCGTTGTGCAGCGCGATCAGGCTCATTCCCCTGGCTGCGTTCCCGGCATAGCACTGTACTGCCATGTCCGCTGTGATATTGGAGCCGTCATAGATGTTGGAGGTCTCTCTGTACGGGGAATCCGTTCCGCCTGTGTCATGATGGTCACGGCCCAGCATCACCGGTCCGATCTCTCCATTTCTTACCATTTCATTGAACTTAAGGGCAATGTCCCTTCTTCCAAGGGCATCCTGGTACAGGATACGGCACTGGGTGCCCACTACCAGTTTGTTCTTCTCCGCGTCACGGATCCAGATGTAGTTGTCCCTGTCCTGGCTCCTTCTGTTCGGGTCGATCACTTCCATGGCCGCATGGTCTGTGGCTCTTAAGTCCTCCGGTTTTCCGGACAGGCAGCACCAGCGGAACGGGCCGTATCCGTAGTCGAACAGCTCCGGTCCCAGGATATCCTCCACATAGGACGGGAACACGAATCCCTCACTGGTATCCTCCCCGTTCTTGGCGATATCCTTTGCTCCCGCGTCAAACACGGCGCGCATGAAGGAGTTTCCGTAGTCAAAGAAGTAGGAGCCTCTCTCCACCAATGTCTTGATCAGGTGGTAGTGTTTGATCAGGGTCTGGTCCACCAGCTCGCAGAACTTCTCTTTGTCGTTGGCCAGCATCTCGGTGCGCTCCTCAAAGGTCAGTCCCTGCGGGCAGTACCCTCCGTCGTACGGCACATGGCAGCTGGTCTGGTCAGACAGCAGCTCGATCTTGATGTTGTTGTCCACCGCGTACTGCAAAAGGTCCACGATATTTCCGTGGTAGGCAATGGATACGGTTTCTTTCTTCTCCATATATTCCTCTGCCACACGGAACGCCTCTGCCGCGTCCTCGATCACCAGGCTCACCCAGCCCTGGCTGTGGCGGGTCTCGATACGGGAAGCGTCCACCTCCGCTACGATGCCCACGCCCCTTGCGATCTCTATGGCTTTCGGCTGTGCGCCGCTCATCCCGCCAAGGCCGCTGGTCACGAACAGATGGCCGGACAGGTCTCCGTCCTGAGGCACGCCCAGGAACTTACGTCCCGCGTTCAGGATGGTGTTGAAGGTTCCGTGCACGATACCCTGCGGTCCGATGTACATCCAGCCTCCGGCTGTCATCTGTCCATAGGAGGAGCAGCCCATAGCTGTGGCCTTTGCCCAGTCCTCCGGGTTATCGAACATGCCCACCATCAGGCCGTTGGTCACGATGACACGGGGGCTGGTCTTGTGGGATTTGAACAGGCCCATGGGATGGCCGCTCATCATCACCAGGGTGTGCTCATCTGTGAGCTCCTCTAAGTATCTCTTGATCAACTGGTACTGCATCCAGTTCTGGCAGACCTGGCCGGTCTCTCCGTATGTAACAAGCTCATATGGGTACAGGGCCACATCATGGTCCAGGTTGTTGTCGATCATGACCTGGAATGCTTTTCCTTCCACACAGTGTCCTTTATATTCATCGATCGGTCTTCCGTAGATCCTGTCCTTCGGCATAAAACGGTATCCGTAGATACGTCCTCTTGTCAGAAGTTCGTCTAAAAATTCCGGTGCGAGCTGTTCGTGCAGCTCTTCCGGCACATATCTGAGGGCGTTGGCCACTGCCAGCTTGATCTCCCTTTTGTTCAGGGTCAGCTCTCTCTTCGGGGCTCTTCTGACACCCTCTTTAAAGGTAGGGTATTCCGGCAGTACGGGATCCAGTTTTATCACCATTGCTTTTCCGATTTCCGCATTGTTCATTTCACATCGTCTCCTTTACTTTTTTTATGATTTTAGCACTGGGACAGTCTAAAAAACGTCTATTTCTGATAAAGTTCTACGATGCTTTGATTTTTTTTTAGATATTTTAACCGAAATCCCTTCTGTATTTTAGTCTGGTAAAGGGAAAATGTACTAATATACCAGAAAGTATTTTAGCTATTTTTGCAACAAATGCGATTTCAGGAATTCTGCTGCCGTTAAAATGTATTTTATTCTGTTTTTTTGCTTAATTATCATATGGCCTTCATCCTCAAAACAGAGATATTCCACTTCTCTTCCCAGGGCTTTCAGCCGTTTTGCCGCGTTCTCCGCCTCCGTTACAGGCACTCTCGTGTCATTGGCTCCGTGCACGATCAGCAGGGGACATTCCAGATCTTCAATGACAGCTTCCGGTGAGATATCTTCCAGTAACTGTATGTCATGTTCCAAACTCCCATATTCAGCCTCCCTTGCCGCTCTCCGGTAACCTGCCGTATGCTTTAAAAAGCTCACCAGATTAAACATTCCCACCACTTCCACTGCGCAGGCCCAGAGCTTGGGCATCCTGGCAGCACAGGAAAGAGTCATATATCCCCCGTAGCTTCTCCCGAAAACCGCCATTCTTCCCGGATCCGCAGTTTTTGTCTCTGTGAGGTGTTCCACCAGCGCTTCTATATCTTTCACTGCGTCAAGACGCTTTTCTTTATTGTCCAGATCCAGGTAAGTCTTGCCGTATCCGGAGCTTCCCCTTACATTAGGGGCCGCTACCGCAATCCCCTCACTGACAAGATACTGGATGGTTTCCTCGTAAAAACGTCTGATCTGAGACTCAGGTCCCCCGTGGATATAAACCGCCACCGGCAGATTTTTTGCAGGCATTCCCTTTGGAATATAGAGCCAGTAGGGGATCTCAAGGCCGTCAAAGCTCTGACAGCGGCATAGCACAGGCTCTGTCAGCATATCCTCCGTCACTGCCGTGTCTTCATTTTCTGTCACCTGTTCCAGAGTGCCTTTTTCAGCGTCCAGCAGCCAGATATTCTGTATCCTGCTGCCACTTTCAAAAGAAAAGAGAAGTCTAAAGCCTGCATTTGACCACGTGACAGGTTCCTCATCCCCTATGGTTCCCAGAGGGATCTGAGGGATATGGATCTCTCTTTTCGTTTCCGCTTCCAGAATATGTATCCTGGAATCCCCGTCCTCATTCACCACCACAGCCAGATACCTGTCCTGTCCTGACAGGGCAATATGGGTCACATCCCAGTTCACCTCATAGATTTCCTCTGTGAGGCCTGTTTTCCTGTCCCAGAACATGACCCTTTTAAATTCCCGCTCCCTGTCGCTGATAAAATAAAAACCGCTTCCGTCTTCAAGCCATACAGGGCTGTCCTCCATAGCGCACTGCAGATCCCGGCTCACCTTTTTCTCCTCCCCGGTGAGAAGATTTTTACAATAAATCTGCAGATCTGCAAATGAAGTTCTTCTGCTGTACAGCAGTATCTCCTCGTCCGGACTTATGCACAGCGGAAGGCAGACCGCATCCTTTCCTTCTATTAATATATCTGTTTTACCGTTCTCCAGATTTTTTCTGCATATATCAAAAATACTGCGCAGTCTTTTATTAGAAGCGTAATAGACCCAGCTGCCCCTCACATCCCCCAGATGACTGCGCACATTCCTTGGATGGTACACAACAGGCATGACCTCGCCGCTGTCACCGCCGATACTATATATTTGCTCGTTTTCATCTCCGTCCATATCCATAGCAAAATACACTCGTCTCCGGCAGAACCGCATCCGGCTGATCTTATCGCTATTATGTGTCCTTTTCCTGCTTTTCCCCGTGTGCAGGTCTTTTTCCCAGATCTGAGGCGCTCCATCCCTGGTGTCCAGGTAATAAATGGTGTTCTCCTCTCCCCATACAGGGTAACTGCATTTTGCTGCTGTCAGATAATCTCTTATATTTCCCATATTCCATCTCCATTAGTCTGGAATCCGGATGATCTGTTCTGGTCTGCCTCTGGTTTTCCGCTGTTTGGTGCCCACCACCTGTGCCGCGTCTGCAGCCACCATCTTCTGAAGATATTTGCTGGCTGCGCGCACTGTGACTCCCAAGCTGTCCGCCAAAAGCTGGGCTGTGACGGTTCCCTCCTCCTGTTTTTGGGCAACTGTGCATATCTTCTGCAGGGTCAGCGCCGAAATTCCCGTCTCTTTTGCCATTTTGGCATACTTCTGGGAGGGGGTTGTGGACAGTATCATACAGCTCCCTGTAACCAGAGGGCCGATCAAGTTTTCGTTTTCATCTATGGCATAGCTGGCACCCTGAGGGTGCATCATGGATTCCTGGTTGGCATTCATGGCCTCCAGTCTTGCACGTGTGGTATCTCTTCCCAGTCCATATCCGATGCATACCCTGGCGCCTGTCTTTCTCTCCAGATATTTCTTCAGCATGCAGACAGAATATTTCTCCGTGATCCTGTCAACCACGCCGGCGCTGGTGTAAACCTCATACACAGAGGCATGCCTCTGAAGCATAAAATCGCAGTCATTCTCCTTGGAAAACTGCAGGATCGCAGTCTGCATGGCAAGCTCTTCCAGCTCATCCCGGTTCTGTCCGCCTCTGTCTCCGGTGATATTGATGACCGCCGGCATGCTCTCCTTCATTTTATCCATCTCTATGGTCATGAGTAGACGGTTGACCACATCTCTCATGTAAGGAATGCCAGGATATACAAAATGACAGGGAATCCCCATCTCCTTAAAATCCTCGGCTGCTGTGCTCAGACGGGTGATGACCTGGTCTATCTGTTCCGCCTCCCACTTCTTCCTGACATCCTCCACCATCTTATAGCGGAGTGCCTTTAATTCCTCCAGGCTCATGTGCGCCACCATATTACAGAAGTTATCGCCTTCCGCATCCAGCGTATCATTCTCTACGGCTTCCCTGATGTTTTTTCCCATCATGAAATCCGCATAGAGCCGTTCCGCCTTCAGATCCGGGGTCAGTGTCATAAGCCTAAAGAGTTCCTGATAGTAGGCCAGCATGTCCACATGGAAGGTCTCGATGGGTTTTTTTGTGTCCGGACAGGCCGCGCGCAGCAATGCTCTCGATATAATGCCGTTTACAATGAATCCGTCGTACTTGTCTTCGATACTTTTATAGATTTCCGGAATTTCCGATGATTGTTTATAATAAAAGGCAGTAAACGTACAGCGCTCTTCAAAAGGAAGGATTGCCTCCTTCACCCTGTTCTCCATAAATTCCGTGCTGATGACTGCTGTTCTGTATTTCATAGTCTACCACCTTTCATGATTAATTGAATCGTTACGTTTAGTTTACTACGACTTCACATTCGCCGCAAGATATGCTTTTGCACCGCAGGCGAAAGCCGCAGCTCCGCTTGCAAGGCTCGTCTCATCATAGCGGACCTTTGGGTGGTGTCCTGAGAATTCATACCCGTGTTCCCGGTCTCCTCCGCCTACCACAAAGAACATGGAGGGAACCAGGCGGCTCACCTCGGCAAAATCTTCGGAGCCGGAGGTGGTCTGGCTCACACGGGCAGCCGCTTTTCCAAGTGTTTCGGAAAATCCTTTTCCTATAATATCAGCGCATGTCTCATCCACAGTCAGGGCACTGACGGAGGCCGGAATCTCCAGGCTTGCTTTTGCGCCAAACATCTTGGCTGTCATCTCAACACAGTTCTCGATCCTTGTCAGCAGATATTCCCTGGTCTCCTGTCTGACCGTCCTCAAAGTACCGCCCAGATAAGCCGTCTTAGGAATAATATTTTTCGCGTCTCCGCTGTGGAATTCTCCAAAAGTCAGAGCAGCCTGATCCTGAGGGTCCACTTCTCTGGCGATCAGCTCCTGGAGAGCCAGATGAATGTGCACGCCCACATTGATAGGGTCCACAGACAGATGGGGGCTGGCCCCATGTCCGCCTTTTCCTTCAATGGCAATATGCAGCAGATCACTGGAATTACACACAACGCCTGCATTGTATCCCACAAATCCCGCCGGTGCCAGGGGCATCATATGTACCCCCATAGCCGCATCCACACGGGGATTCTCCAAAATCCCGTCTGCGATCATGGCTTTTGCTCCTTCCAGTGTCTCCTCCCCCGGCTGGAACATAAGTTTGACGATTCCGGGAAGCTCCTCCTCCTGCTCCTTCAAAATCTTCGCGGCGCCTAAAAGCATAGCTGTGTGCATGTCATGACCGCAGCAATGGGCAGCTCCGTCTGCGGCTGCAAAGGGAAGACCGCTCTCCTCCTGCATAGGCAGTGCGTCCATATCCGCTCTTAAAAGGAATACCGGACCGTCCGTCTTTTGGCCGATGAGGGCAGTGACACCGCAGCCCCCGCAGATTTTCGGCTCTATTCCCATGTCACGGAGTTTCTCCATGACAAACTCTGTGGTAACCTTCAGGTTCATACCCAGCTCCGGATTCTGATGCAGAAATCTTCTGTTGGCGATCATCTCCGGAAGAATGGCTTTTGCTCTCTCTAGATCGTTCATTTTTTTCTCCTTTATTTTTCATTATTTGTTTCACTGTTACCTGTTTCCTGCTGATTTTTCCCCTGTATGACCTTTACCTGCCCTGACTTAAAGAGAAGCCAGGAGGAGAGGATCATGACCGGTATGGTGATCAGCACACCGATCCCCCTGTTGAGCTTTGTCACAAATACCAGAATTCCCAGCAGGATCAAAATGGGGGCTATCATCATCTTCCACTTTCCTGTGATCTTTCCTCCCGCCGGATTTGTCACCATAAGGCGGATGAACATGCACCCAAAGAGGGCCGGCAGCATGTAAGAAGTAGCCACCTGGACTGTGGGGGAGCTTAAAAGAGGCTGCAGGGGCACCAGCATGAGCACACCCACAATGACAACCGCTATGGTGATCAGGGAGGACACGGCAATGGCAATGGTACACACCGCGTCCCCCTCATCGGTATTCTGTTCCGCTTTTGCTATGTCCAGGGCATTGAGGGCGCAGGGCAGTTTAATGTTGGACACATTTCCGGTGATCAGGCTCATGTAAATGGAGGAGCCTAAAATGGGGGTATAGGTGACTGACTCCACAATTCCAGTGGGAACATACAAAGCCAGCAGACCGCCGCAGAACATAAGAAGATCTGCCGCCTTTGGCCACATGTCAAAATATGTACACATAGTAACAGGAATCCCCAGCATGATCAAAATGGCGATCACGGTACCGATCCTGCCAATTCTATGGACAGAATTGGTGTATTCGCTTAATCCGTTTTTGTTCATTCTTTCCTCTCCTTTATCCCAGAATATTTACAGTGCAGACAGCAGCGGCCATGCCCATGAGCAGGGCTGCCGACATGATAAAGCTGCCAAGCCACTGTATTTTGTATTTGCCCACAATATAGAACATGACCGCGGACACGCAGGCACTGACGATCAGCACCACGATCCCCACAGGCCCTCCCAGAATAATATAGGGGATGAAGGCGGCAACAAGAGCTGCGGCAAACGAAAAATTAAAAACAGCGCCCCAGGCTCCCTTGCTTTTCCTGTATCTTGTCATACTTACCTGGATTTTTTTTGCACAGAAAATATTTGTTATCATTCCTGCCAAAATGCATATACTGGTTACGAACATGATCGCCCCGAACACTTCATAATTGTTGGCTGCCGCCATAGCACCTGCTGACTGAAAACCCAGGGCATCGGATACCATTTCCGCTGCCGTCAGTTCATAGCTCACCGCACCTACCACGGAAAGCCGGAACCAGGACCAGGGAACACCCAGCACTGCGGAAAGGGAAAAGAGTCCGATAATTACAGATATGGACGGGATCACGGTAAACACGGCAGAGGACTTGACAACTTCCAAGATCGTCTTTTGGGTAATTCCAAGTTCCAGTGCCCGCCTCCAGGCTTTGCGCATAAATACCAGCACAAGTCCGGAAATGTACAGCAGCCCAATGCCCACCAGTATATAGAGCAGTCTGCTGTTTGCCACATCAAAATAATTCATTGTTTTTCCTCCTGTTGTTTTGTGTTCTTTTTTTAATTAAAAGAACATTTAAAGAACGTACGTTAATTGTACAATAAATCATATTAGCATTTTAGTCAATATATTTTTGTATTTTTCTTTGTTTTTGTAAATATATCACAAATCTAGAGTGGTTTTTTCGTGGTATTTGCAGGGTAGTCAGAATTTATTTTTGATGTACAATGGAAATAAAGAACGAAACGAACCGTTTAACCGAAGGAACGGTTACGAAAGAAACAGCTTCTCAAATTGATAAAGGAGACAGAACACATGATATCACAGGATTGCCTGCACGATGCTTTGTCCTACGGAAAATGCTTCACCGGACTTGGACAGCCCGCAGATTATATTCCGGAGCTTGCCCGGGTAAACAAACACCAGCTCGGTGTGAGTATTGTAAAACTGGATCAGGAGATTTTGAACGAGGGAGATTATGACAGGCCCTTTACCATCCAGAGTATCTCCAAGCTGGTATCCCTGATCCTCGCCCTGCATGACAGGGGCGGCGAATATCTTTTTCAGGACAAGGTAGGCGTGGAGCCGACCGGAGACCCTTTTAACTCTATCATAAAACTGGAAACCAAGACACGCCCTTTCAACCCCTTCATCAATGCAGGCGCCATTACCGTGGCAAGCTGCATCGACGGCAGGGATACCGAGGAAAGATTCGCGCGTTTTCTCACCTATATCCGGCATCTGTGCAACAACGAGAGCATCTGTCTGAATGATAATGTCTATCTCTCAGAAAAAAGCACCGGAGATCGGAACCGGGCCTTGGCCTATTATCTGAAAGCCTCCGGAATCTTAGAGGGGGATGTGGAGGACTGCCTGGACTTTTATTTCAGGATGTGCTCTGTGGATGTGACTGCCCTGGACATAGCCAATCTCAGTGCTGTGCTGGCCAATCACGGGACCAATCCCTTTACAGGGGAAACGCTCATTGAGCCGTCCTGCGCCAAGGCCCTCCGCGCCCTCATGCTCACCTGCGGCATGTACGACGGCTCCGGAAGATTCGCCATGAAAGTGGGCTTTCCTGCCAAGAGCGGCGTGGGCGGCGGTATTGCTGCCGTTGTTGTGGACCAGATAGGCATCGGTGTGTACGGGCCTGCTCTGGATGAAAAAGGAAACAGTATCGGTGGGATCAAGATTCTGGAATATCTGGCAAAAAAGCTTGACTGCAGCCTTTTCTAACTGCTGTCTTTATATTTTCGTGGACATGTAGATCAAACGGTAAATAATGCGTTTATTCTGTTTTCCAGGCCGCGCAACAAGAAAAGCCTCTTCCCGTAAAATTACAGGAAGAGGCTTATTAAATATTCTATGCCAGATATTCTTCAATGAAGTGAGAGGCTACTGCGCCGTCTGATGCTGCTGTTACGATCTGCCGCAGAGGTTTTTTCCTCACATCACCTACCGCAAACACCCCCGGCAGATTTGTTCTGGTGGTCTCGTCTGCCTGAATGTATCCCTGACTGTCAAGTTCTGTCTGTCCCTTAAAAAGTTCTGTGTCCGGGATCCTGCCGATAGCTGCAAATACACCGTCGCAGGGAATTTCCCTTCTCTGCCCTTCTTTATCCTGGACCACAACTCCTGTCACTTTTTTCTCGTGAAGGATTTCTTTTATCTGACTGTTCCAGACAAACTCCACATTGCTTTTTTTCAAAGGCTCCAGATAAACCTTTGACGCCCGCAGGGTATCCCTTCTGTGGATCAGATAAACCTTCCTGCATATCTTTGAGAGATACAGGGCATCTGCCGCTGCGCTGTTGCCGCCGCCCACCACGACTACCGTCTTATCCCGGTACATCATGCCGTCACAGGCTGCGCAGTAGGCAACACCGCGCCCCCGCAGGGATGGCTCCTCAGGCAGCCCGATCTCTCTTGGAGATGCCCCGGTTGCCAGGACCACTGCTCTGGCTTTTACCTGACCTTTGGAGGTCTCAATGGTTTTTATATCATGCTTCAGATCAACTGCCGTTACATTTACAAATGCTGTCTCAGCCCCAAACCGTTCGGCTCCCCGCTGCATTTTTTCTCCAAGCTCAAAGCCGTCGATGCCATCCTCAAATCCGGGATAGTTGTCCACCACACTGGTGGTTGCCATCTGTCCGCCCGGCGACATTTTTTCCAGGACCAGAACAGAGAGTCCGCTTCTGGCGCAGTAGAGAGCCGCCGTGTATCCGCCGGGGCCTCCGCCGATCACTGCCACATCGTATATATCCTGTCTCATTTGTATTCCTCCTCTGTCAAAGCACCTGGTTTGTCTTCAGCCACTCTTCCACCGCATCCTGGGAAGGCGGGTTGACCACACGGTCTGCTTCTTTTCCATCTTTAAAGAGGATCAGAGTGGGAATGGTATCTATTTCGTACTGCTGAGCAATCTCCGGAAGTTCGTCAATATCTGCTTTCAACACTGTGACTTTACTGCCTATCTCAGCTTCCAGCCTTTCTACCGCGGGGGCAAGTCTGCGGCAGTAGCCGCACCATGGTGCCCAAAAATCTACTACGACCGGTTTTGTGGACTCTAATACCTCTGTTTGGAATTTTATTTTTTCAACTGCGTTTACTGACATACTTCATCATCCTTTCGTATTTGATATCCGGAAGTGCCGGAATTTTTTATCTGTATTGATATTGTTTACAGTTCCTATACTGTCACTATAGCAATTACAGTTGACTTTGTCAATAGGTAAATGTAATTCCAGCCCTGCACAAATATAAAAAGACAGACAACCCAGGCAGAACTCCATGAAGGAGTTCCAACCGTTTTGTCTGTCTCCGGAATTGTCGGAAATCACAGTTTTACATTCACACCTGCACTTCGGACTGCCTCCAGTATCTCACCATTCAGAATAAGATTCCTCACCGCTTCTATATATGGCTCCAACGCGGCATCTTCTTTCAGGGCCGGCATGACTTCCCTTATTTTTGCATAAACCGCTTCTATGGCAGGGGAAGACTCGCCTTCCGGATAGAATTCTTTTGCCTGCGCAGCACAGATCAGTTCGATGGCAAGGACGTACTGGGCAGTCTTCACAGCATCACAGGCTTTTCGGGCGGCATTGTATCCCATATTTACATAGTCTTCCTGGTTGGCACAGGTCGGCACATTGTCTACCACCGCAGGATGTGAGAGAAGACGCATCTCCCCCGCAAGTCCCGCTGCCGTGTACTGTATCATCATCAAGCCGTCATTAAAATCAGCACTGGCATTTAAAAAAGGCGGCAGTTCGCTCAGATGGCGGTTGACCAGACGGTCTGTACGGCGTTCCGCCATTTTTACCAGATCCGCAAGAGCAATGCAGAGAAAATCCGAGGCCATACCCAGGTATGTTCCATCCGCATTACATCCCATGAGAGCTTCTGCTTCTCCGTCTTTTTCAAAAATAAGAGGATTGTCCACCGAAGAATTTAACTCTATGGCAATGGACTCAAGACCGTCCTTCAAAGTCTTTTTCACTGCCCCGTGAAGCTGTGGAATGCAGCGCAGGGACAAGGCGTCCTGGACACGATAATCCCTGTACCTCTCTGCGATTTTGCTCCCTGCCAGAAGGTTTCTGATGTTTTCGGCTGTCTGTATCTGGCCCGGGTGGGGTCTGGCGCGCATCAGCCTTTCGTCCATGGCTTTCAAAGTACCTTTGAGCATTTCCAGCGAAAAGGCACCGGACACGTCCGCTGTCCCGGAAAGTATCACACTGTCATAATAGGCAAGACAGGCAAGGGCTGTAACAGATGTGGTGCCTGATACAAGGGTAAGTCCCTCCTTGGAGCCGAGGACCGCCGGCTGTAATCCCGCGCGTTTTAGCGCCTCCGCACCCGGAAGAAGTTCTCCCTCATACCATGCCTGTCCCTCTCCGATAAGCACCATACCAATATGTGATTCCAAACCTATATATCCCACAGAGCCATGCTTCGGAACCCTTGGGGTGATCTTTCTGTTCAGCAGTTCTTTTATTAATTCCAGAGTTTCCAGGCGAAAACCGGTAAGACCGCTGCCAAAATGCAGGAGCATGACAAACATCATGGCTCTGACACCTTCTTCATCAAGAGGCTCACCCACAGAGACTGTATGTGCTAAAATGTGGTTTCTCTGGATCTTAACACGCTCCTCCTCAGGAATAAATTTCCTGCAGTTGTCACCCAGACCCGTGGTGATACCGTAAATAGCTTTTCCCTCACGGCTGAAACGCTCCACATGCTGTCTGCAGATTTTGACTCTTTCTATGTATTTAGCAGAAAATTCCACCACAGCACCATACCTGGCCACTGCTGCCACTTGCTCCAGTGTATTTCTGCCTCCTAATGTAACAATTTTCATATATACCTCAATTCAATTTTTTATTATTCTCATATCCCCCTTCCAGGGACACACTCATGATCTTCAGTCTGCGGTAAACATCCTCTTCCACCTCTGCATCCTCCGGGGGCATCTGCTCTACCGGTCTGCTCCCGAATATCTCACCGGGAACAAACACCCGGCCGCCTGGTTTTGCAGACGGACAGCTGCGGACATCGTCAGCCAGAGCATCCACCTCTTTTGTAAAGGCCTCCAAAGTCGTAAACATATCCGGAGAAAATGCCACAAACAGATAGCCCAGATCATACTCGTCTTTGGCGTCATATCCCATTTTGGCTCCCACAAAAGCGCCTGTCATCACTTCCAGAGCATAACACAGGGCATAACCTTTTGGTCCCCCGAAGGGCACACCGGCCTCTGCTTTCTCAGGATCTGTTGTAAAGTTTCCCTCTCCGTCAATAAAACAGTTATCCGGAAGAGGACGGTTTTCCACAATTGCCTGGCGCACCTCCCCCCAAACCTTCTGGGATGTGGCAAAGTCAAAGATATAGGGCTTTCCTCTGCCGCTTGGGAAAGAAAAACACAGGGGATTCGTTCCAAACATGGCTCTTGCTCCCCCAAAAGGAGCCACACAGGCGGGGCCTCCGTTATTGGTTATCATTCCCACAAGACCCTCCTGTGATATTTTTCTGGCATAGGGGGTGATCCTGGAATAACGCCCCACATTTTTCAGGGCTGTGATACCCACGCCGTGTTCTTTTGCCGCGGCGATCGCCAGATTGGTGGAGTACAGAGCCGCAATATGCCCAAGCTCTCCGCTGCCGTCCACCTGGGCATAGCAGCCCTTTTGTTTTAACAGCTTCATCTCTCCGCTTCTTCTGGACAGACCTGCGTCCACAGTCAGAAACTTTGACAGACCATGGGTCCTGTGTCCCTCCAGCTCAGATTCCAGATAATCGGAGATCATAAATTCCGCATATTCCCCCGTGATCCCTCTGAGGGCCAGAGCTTTTCTCATCAGCTCTTTTATCTCTTCTATTTTTACTGTAACAACCATAAATATTATCCTCTCTACAAGATCGCCAGAAGCTCATCCAGCATCTGGGTCTGCCGTTTATCATATACCGGCAGGCGGTATGCATCCAGACGTTCCCTCACCATTTCCTGTGCCTTCAAAATAACAGAGGGCATGCCGAGCTGTTTCCAGTTGTGGTAAATCTCACTGTTAAACAGTTTGGGATGAAACAGCTCTTTCTGGTACAGCTCTAAAGTCTCATCCTCCAGCATATAAGTCCCCCCGGGGCCTACTCTCCTGATCATGTCCATATGAATGGCTTCTTCTGTTATATAATCACAGTTTTCCACGGAGAACCTGGCCTCCAGCAGTTCCTCGTCCAACACGTATTTTTCCAGGCTGAACACATTGAGGCAGTCCATCTCACCAAAAGCATGGAAAATAAAATCCGTATCACAGTCAAAAGTGGTCATCAGGGACACGGCTGTCTCCGCGCCGTCCTGCCAGTCAAGCTGCTTTGCGCCTGAGAGAGAACCTCCCACTCTGGATGGTATACCATAAAAATCAGCCATTGCCTTGGCGTACTGCATAAAGACCGCAACCTCCGGTCCCCAGGAAATGGGGACAGCCTTGCGCATATCCGCACTGTATGTCACATTGCCGTAGACCACCGGCACACCAGGGTTGACCACCTGGGTCATAAGAATGCCTGCCAGCACCTCGGCATTGTTCTGTACAACGGTCCCTCCTACGGTGATGGGGCTTGTCATCCCCGGCGCAGAGCAGCAGGTGATGACAACCGGCTGGTTTCTCTTAACATAGGCCAGGGTTGCCGCCACATCCTCCCTGCTGTACCGAAGGGGAGAAATGACATTCTCCACACCTATAGTGAAATATTCTCCCATCTCTCCGTAAAAATCCCTGATAAATTCAATGGATTCCGCCGCGCTTTTTCCCGTCTCACAGGACGCGATCAGTGGCTTTTGGGAATATTTCAGACTCAGAACCGTCTTTAACAATTCTACCTTGCCGTCCGGAAGATCCGAGGCATAAATGCCCGGCACACAACACAGATTTACAAAACGGCTGGTCTCATCCATCTTGGTACCGTCAATATAATCTTTTACTGTGGGAGTACAGATCTCCCCGTCTTTCAATATGGTCATGGCACCTGAGGCAGTGGAGACGGCCTTTCCTCCGTCCCCTATTTTCAGGCTGGCAAAAGGTGTCTCTATGGTAAAGCTGGGTTTCAGGCCCCTCAATAACTCCTCTGTCAGGGAGCGCTCAAAATAAACCCTCTGTCCATCCACACGGATTCCTCTTTTTTTGAACACCTCCAGAATCTCACGGTGTTCAAAATTCACGCCCACACTCTCCAGAATCTCCAGAGACTTCTCATGAATCATCTGCACTTCTGAATCTTTTATCTTCTTCACAAGCATAGCAGGTTATTCCTCTCTTCCTGTGCCGGCTCTGCCATGGTCCCGGCCTTCAATCTATCACTTTTTCTTTACTGCGAACATGCCTTAAGGATTTCCAGCGTGCCCTTTGTTCCGTCAAGTCTCACAAAATCTCCTGTCTTCACGCGCACACAGGGATCCTCCTCTTTGGAAAAATCCACCACTGTCGGTATCTGCATAACCGCGCTTGCCACCCCGGCACTGCTGTCTATTTTGGAAAATGCCCATCCCTTAGGCGCAGAACCGGCTGCCCTGGCAGCTCCGAAATAACAGGACCATCCGTTGGAGCCCTTGCTGCCCGGCATGATCAGGATCGTGTCCTTTATGCATTTTCCTCTGTTGACGTTTTCATAGTCTTTTATCACACCGGTCTCTGGGTCGATACCTCCCCATCCTGTAATGCTGTCAGCGCACACAAGCGCCTCACCTTCCACAATGCCCGGTATCACACCTCTGCCCTGCAGAACTATTTTCTCCACCTGTACTCCTCCTTCCACACGCCGGAAACTGCTGCATCGATACAGCGGTATTTGTCCGTATAATATACACGCTCGGCGCAGCCGTCTGAGCGCACGCTTCCGGACTGTTTCAGGCTGTCATAGGCCTGCCCTTTGTAGTGCTTCAGGAAACAGTCACCTATGGTGACCGGACAGGTACTTGTCTGTATGGTTCCCCCTGCATCTTCGATTATTTTCGTGTATCCGTTTAAATCAGCCATGGCCTTGATGGGATACACGGTCCATACCATAAATCTTACACCATCATGTACCTTTTTTCCACAAATATAATCCGCAACTTCCTTGATCTGATGAATATCATAGTGAGGACAGCCCAAACTGACAAGATCCACAGAGCCGTCTTCCCTGCTGCACAGCTCCTCATAAGCTAAATTGATGTCCTGCTGCGTCAATGTGAACTCCTCCTGCACCTCATGTCCCATGAAAGCCTCCTCCTGCGTATTGGCCTCCGGGGTGATCCCCACAATGTGGCACATCCGGCAGTTGGTGGTAATGGCAAGGGCCGTAAAAAAGCTTTTCAGCTTTACAAAGTCCACGCCTTCAAAATTGCCGGTAAGAACCGGTGTACATCCGGTAAGGGGAAGTCGTTTTCCCATGGCTTTTCCCAAAACTTCCCATTCGATCGGTGAGTTAAGCTCTGCTTCCACGTGTATCAGATGGGTTCCGAAACGATTTTCCTTCACATGGTATCCCCAGTATGGCGTCCTGCCGCAGATGGCTGACCAGAAAGCTGCCTCGATTCCATCTGCGTTGCAGCATGCTCCCCAGATGGAATTGCCCATAATAGTAACACCTGATTCTGTGGTCACAAAATGCTCTCCCCGCACAGGCAGCCATCCCATCAGATAAGGGGAACAGGAACCGGCTATGGTAACGCCCGCCTTCCTGGATTCCTCCAGATAGTAACTGTTCTTGTCAAACTCCTCTTTGGGCTGGTCAAAGATCTGGTAGTCATACTGGTCACTGGCAGCCACACAGGACTGCACATAACAATCCTTGTCCACACTGTCAAAGACGATCCTCTCATCACGGGCCAGGTTCATCCTGGAAAATACTTCATGGAAATCCTTACTTTTACAGACATTGAGGTAATTGTGACTGCCGCAGAACACTGTGGCCTTTGTCACTTTACAGAGTCTGTCCGCCCCCAGCACCTGCGCATAGCGCACAATATTTTCCAGTGCCGTCTGACAGAGCTTTCCCTTTTTTCCGTCCAGGATATCCTGTTCTTCCTTTGTCAAATGAATCACTTGCATTCCTCCGTTTCCTCCAGGATTTCGATGATCTCCCGGTCCGCGTCCACTACGATCCTGTCCCCGTCTTTTACGGTTTGGTAAAACGCAGGCTCTACCCGGTCCACCATGGGCACTTCCATGATAATGGCGCTGGACACCAGAACGGTTTCCGGGTGCTCAATGATCATAGCTGCCGGTGAATTTTCCTTCTGGTTCAACTGATAAAGACCATCTGCCTGTACCACAGAACTTCCCTTTCCGCCTGGAAAAATGAGCACCTTATGGGCAACGGATCTTCCCTCCAGATCATGCGCTTTCTCTATGACTGTTCCCGTAGCCGGGTCTATCAGATAGAACATAATATGGTCTTTTGATATAATGGCCTGCGCTTCCGCGCGTCCCTCAGAAATCTTATGGCATTTAAATTTTTTTCCCATGTCATTTTACCTCCCCGGTGAGTGCTGCTTCGATACATGTATCCAGATCACGGATAACAAAATGGATTCCTCTTCTCTGCGGATAGTAGGCACATTTCGGTGATTCCGTGATTCCCACTTTCCCTGTCAGATGTCTCCAGCAGGGCTGGTCCGGACAACTGTCAGGCACTATAAACCCGCCTGCGCCGGTAATGATCTCATCAAATCCCATACGGACTGCCATCTCCTTTACATGGCTGGAGGTGAGGATCCACATTTCTTTTTCCAGTTTCTTTCCTTCCAGTTTTTCTGCGATATACTTTACTTCCTCCAGTGTGAAATGAGGGCATCCGAACATGGCAAAATCAATTTTCCTGCTGCCATCCAGAGATATTTCTTTTAGGATCTCTTCCTTATCCTCATTGGTGATGACCACCGTTTTCTTCGGCTTCTTTCCTCCAAAGGCAGTCTCCAGATCGGGAGCCTCTGGTGTGAATCCCACAATGTGATACATGCCGTAGGCACCTGAGGTATTCAACTGTGCCCCCAGGTTTCTCAGTGCTTCTTTTGTGATGGTCTCCTTGGGAAATCCTGTAAAGACAGGAATACCCTCCCCGATTTTTTTGCCCAGCATGCCGATGATATGATAGTCAAAATCATTTTTTACGTCTGCCTGTATGTCCACCAGGATATCCCCTTTCCGGTTCTCATCCAACAAAAGACCGTATTCCGGTACATAACCTGTAATGGCTGCACACAGTGCGCTGTTGGCACCCTCCCGGTTACTCCTTGCTCCCCACACAGCGTTGATGTAGGGCGTTGCGCTGGATTCAGAAAAGGCCGTCACCTCCCTGTAATTTGGCACATTGGTATCAATATAAGGGGTGCAGTTATAACTGAGCTGTGCCCCCAGTGCTTTGTAGGCATTATGTGTTCTCTGCATCAGATCCGCATATTCTGGTGCCACCATATCCCTATTCTTGAAAAATTCCAGACAAAAACCGGGGTTTACTGTTGGGGTCACACGGCATTCTGCGCCTCCTGCCAGCATTTTTTCCGCAAACCACAGGTCTGCCTCCTGATTCGACAAAGCCACATGTGCTCTCGTAATAGGAACCATTTTTTCGGCTCCGAAGGACTCTCCGATCGCCACCTGTATCTTCATGGCATAGGCTGTCCCTTTTCCATATTTTCCGTCCAGCATATCCTGCTGGTGCTGTGTAAGCTGCATTTGAATTCCTCCTCTGTTTCTCTTTTTTACCGGTACTTTCTTCTTTTTCGGATAACGCAGATCCAGACTTTATTTTCTGTTTTTTTCACTTTTCAGCACGCATCCCGCGCTCTCTAAGAGTCCGCCGTCATGGATCCAGTCTCTGAGCTTCTCCAGATAAGGATACAGGTAAATATCCTCCTCCATGACCGGAACCAGGTCTTTCATGGCTTCCAGTACAGCTTTTGTCCCCTCTCCTCTTGTAAGGGAAGGATCCACAAACTGCTGTGCCTGATATGCGGAGAGCAGTTCGATTGCCAGAACATACTCTAACTTTTCTGCTATACCGAGAGCTTTTTTGCATGCGTTGTATCCCATGGATACATAGTCCTCCTGATTGGCACTGGTGGTCACACTGTCCACGGAGGCCGGGGTGGATAAAATTTTCATATCATTGAGCAGCCCTGCCTGTGTATACTGGGGTATCATAAGACCGGAATTCAACCCCGGCTTTTTGATCAGGAAATAAGGATATGGAGACAGTTTTTCATCCAGAAAACGGACATTTCTGCGCTCGGACATTTTCGCCGCCGCTGTGGCCGCAATACAGGCAGAATCCATCTCGATCCCCACATAGGACGCGTCTGGATTTCCATTGGAAAACACCTGCGGGTCATCCGCTGCTCCACACACAATAGGATTGTCCGCGCATCCGTTGATCTCCACCTCAACAGCAGCCCAGGCATCCCTTAATGTCTTCTTCACCGCGCCGTGAAGCTGCGGGATACATCTGAGAGATAAGGGGTCCTGCACATGAGTCCCCTCAGCTTTTTTCGTCACCTGGGAACCGTGCAGCATGCGTTTGATAATGTCAGCAGTCTCCAGAAGCTCTTTCTGGGGACGGCAGTTCAGCACTCTCTCATCATAGGCGCGCAGAAGCCCGCCCAGCATCTCAAAAGACATGGCAGCCACTAAGTCGGCGGATTCCACAGCTTTCAGCAGATCATAAACGGCAACAGCAGCCAGGGCTGTAGGGGAAGAAGTTCCGTTCAGAAGTGCCAGCCCCTCTTTATAGCTGAGCACGAAGGATTCCATGCCTGCCCTGTGAAGTGCTGTTTTGCTGTCCGAGAGTTCTCCCCGGTAATACGCCCTGCCCTCTCCGATCAAGGCTGCCGCGATATGTCCTTCCGCACACAGATATCCCACGGAACCTTCCCGTGGTGTATACGGTATCAGATCTTTGTTCAAAAAATCCCGGTACCGCTCCAACAGCTCCATGCGCACACCGCTGACTCCCATGCCAAGGCTCTGCAGCACCATCAGGATAATGGCTCTTACCTCTTCCTCTTTGAATGGCTCCCCGACACTGGTGGAATGGGTCAGTATTATATTCCTCTGTAATTTCTCCGCATCCTCTTTCCCTATGGTCTTTGTGACCAGCGCGCCAAAACCGGTGGTGGTGCCGTATACTACACGTTCTTCCTCCACACACGTCTCTACGATCTTTCTTGATTTCTCCACACGCTGTCTGTATTCATTAGAAAAATCCACTTCTGCATGAAACCGCACCACCGCCATAAATTCTTCTATGGTCAGTTTTTTGCCCAATATCACCTTTTTCATTTTATTCTTTCCTCTTTTCCCTTTTAAAAGTTTCTGCACACTACATTTCCGTCTGCCGCTATAGGCATATATCTGGCTTTTGTACCTTCCACCATATCTCCATATATGGCTATATAAAACGGACGGTATACCTTTCTCTCCTCAACCGGTTTTATCGCTAAATTCCTTCCCACATGACGTCTGACCATCCGTCCTGCCATGATAGCACCGCAGTCCGTAAGCCTTTTGTCTTCATAGTAAGTGGGCTGGATATCATTTTCTTCCACCTCTTTTACTTCTGTGGCAATGTCATCCTCCACATAAGATGCACTGCATGTGGTGGCCTCCACCATCACTCGGATCTTCTGCCTGTCCTCATCTTTTTTCTTCTTGATGGTCCTGACGATAATATTGTCTTTATATGTCATTTCATAAGTAATATAACGGCTTTCCAGATACATAATACGGAGGTTGATTTTCTTTCTTCCGAACAATGCCCGTATAATAGGGTTTTTTCCTCCTCCGGCGATTTTGAGAGCTTCCTCTTCTTTCATTTTCACAGGAAAACATTCTATCTTCATAAATCTATACCTCCATACAAATCCTTAACTCAGCGGGGTCTGTTTTTCAGCCATCCCGCTGATCTTTACCGTTTGTCACGCACAGGGCGGTCCTATGCAGCATATCCGCCGCATAGCCCTGTACCTGTTTCCTTTACCTGCTTTTATTATTTTTTTATTTTTCTTTTTTCTTATCTGATCCTTTTTTGCCTGTGGCAAAGGAGACAACCTCTGTACAATACTTCAAAAACACGCCTACGGTTATAAGGATTGCAATTCCCGGCGCCATAATGCCGATGATAAAATCAACACTGTTCAGCAGTCCATATCCATAGATACATGCCAGCACAATGTAGAGGAGCACCAGAGCGCCGTCCACACCCAGCCATTCCACTTTCAGTTCTGATTTTTGCTGTTCTGTCAGTTCACTTGTATTTTCCTTGGGATCCTTCATATTGCTTCCTCCTTATAATCCTTTCAGTCTGCGTTCTGCACTTAAATCTTTTCCAAAACGGTTTCCGATCAGGAAAGCCACAAAGGAAAGAGGCAGACCGATCAGAACCGGGTCAATGGTTACACCCGATATGGTCACAGGCCATACATACTGGAATACAATCCAGGTAACACCACCCACGATCATACTTGCAATTCCTGCCACGTTTGTCTTTTTGCCGTCAAACATCAGCGCTGCAATAATAGGCACAAATAATAGGGTCATACTGATACTGCTCAAAAACAGAAACGCATCGTACACACGGTCAAAACGGAATGCTGTAAAGAGGCCGATAATACCGAAAATAACAGCAGCCACTCTTGTGATCGTGATACTGACTCTGTCTTTCAGTTTTCTGTCCCCTCGGAGCATGTAGATAATATCATTGGAGATGATTTCCCCGCCGATCAGATAATAACTGTCCAAAGTTGAGATGATCGCCCCCAGAATTCCTACAATAAACAGACCTTTTGCCACAACCGGCAGATATTCCACCACAGTTGCCACATAGGTAACTTCCGGCTGGACTGCCAGAGCGGTATCACGTACACGGATGATCGTTCCTGTCATAATAGTCACTACATCGAAGGACAACCAGATGGAAAAGCACAAAAGCATGGCTCTTTTGCCTGTCTTCGGAGAGTTGGCGGCTGCAAACCTCTGATAAAACGCCGGATCCTTATACAGGTTGATACAGAGAATGATCAAAATCGCAGCCTGCGGAATTGGGATTCCTCCAAAGGCCGTGAGCATCTCCGGAGCCGGGCCGCTCAGAGCTGCCTTGATTCCTTCCAGTCCTCCCACATCAAAAAACAGCTTTGGAAACGCGGAGGACACACAGGTAACCATCAGGAAAAAGAATATCATATCCGTAACAGCCACACCCATGAGGCCGCCCAGACAGGTAACTCCAATGGAGATAGCCACTACAATAGCCGCTACCATCACCTTGTCTGCATGCCAGGCACCTTCACCTACATACCCTACAGCCGCGATCTCTCCAATGGAAAGACAGGTGATCACAATGACTATAGCCCCCAACACAGCGGCAAATTTTCCGTAATGTACCCTCAGAAGATCTGGAATTGTACCCTTTGCCTTTACAGAAATCCTGGGTGCCACCCACAGAGCAAGGGGAAAGCGCACTGCATGGGCACCGATAGACCAGATAAAGAATCCGGCAAAACCCATGGTGGTGGAATATCCAACTGTACCCACAACACCTGCACCGCCATACCAGGACGCCATTAATGTGCCGACTACCAGAGACCAGGGCAGAGCCCGGTTTGCTTTATAAAAACTGTCCATATCCTGTGATGTTTTTGAAAAATAATAACCTACCAGCAGAATACCGATGAAACAGACAACAACTACTACGTTATCAATAATGGTCATAGAACAACCTCCCTCTTCTTTCGCTTTTCCTTTTTCGCACACGGCAGACAGCCGTATACGTTTTCATATTACAGGTCAAACCCCTCCAGAGCTTTTTCAAGCACAGCTCTCTGCTTTTCGGTGTACTCCGGCGCCGTGTATTCTTTCAGGCGTTTTTCCACTCTTTCTTTTGCCTTTTGTTCCACGGAGACTCTTCCGTTTCTCTCCCAGTCCGCGTAATTTTCCAGGCTGTAAAGCTCCGGATAGTAGATTTCTGTGCGGTAGCGAAGGATGGTTTCCTCCTCTGCCAGATAATTTCCGCCCGGTCCCACTTCCTGAATGGTCTCCAGATCCATATCTTCCTCTGAGAAGATATCAATGCTCTCCACAGACTTTCTGGCAGCCATCATCTGTTCGTCCAGCACATATTTCTCAAAGCTGAAGACATTCAGGCCGTCCATCTCCCCGAAGGAGTGGAAAATAAAGTCTGCCTTTACATCAAGACTGGTCATAAGGGACATGGCCGTCTCCGCTCCATTCTGGTAATCCAGTTCTTTTCCCATGGACAGGGAGCCTCCAGTTCGGCAGGGCACGTGGTAGTAATCTGCCATAGCCTTTGCATATTGGATAAACAGTGCCTCCTCACAGCCCCAGGATACCGGCATGGCTTTTCTCATGTTGGAGACATAGGTGGTGTTTCCATAGACTACCGGTGCCCCCGGATTGACAAGCTGGGTCATAATAACACCAGCAAGCACTTCCGCATTGTTCTGGACAATGGTTCCGCCCAGTGTCACCGGACTGGTCATACCCGGGATCGCACAGCAGGCGATCACTACCGGAAGATTTCTCTTTGTGTAGGCAAGCTGTCCTTCTATATCATCCTTTGCATAGCGCAGAGGTGAGATGACATTTCCCACACCGATAGTAAAATAGCCCTCGTCTGTATCATAAAAATCACGGGCCAGTTGTATGGTCTCCTCTGCATCCGTCTTTCCAAAACAGGACATGATGACAGGATGCGTGGAATACTTCAGAGTAAGCGCTCCCTTGATAACCTCTGCCCTCTCCTTTGGGAATGCCGGAACATAGGTCAGAGGTGAGCTGGACAGATTGATCATGCTGCTGGATGCGTCCAGTTTACGGATATTCACATAGTCTTGCGGAGTGGGATCATACACGTTATTATCCCTTAGAATTTTCCTTGCTCCCGACGAAGAACTGATGGCCTGTCCTCCTTCTCCGATCTTCAGTTCCTCAAAAGGTGTCTTCAGTATAAAGCTGGGCGGTACTGTGGACAACGCCCGCTCCACTGTTTTCCTGTCAAAATATACACGGTTTCCCTCTGTGCGTATTCCCTGTTTTCTGTAAAGCTCCAGAAGCTCCGTATGTTCAAAATCCACGCCTACATGCTCCAGCAGATATAAAGTTTTTTCATGGATCATTTCCAGTTCTGATCGTTTAGCTTCATTTATTATCATATGCCATCCTCCATCTACAGTTTTACAATGGCTCCCACTTCAATCTTCATGCCGCCCCACAGTTCAAGGGCAACGCCGCATCTTGCCGGCGGGCATTCGGTGCCGAAAAATTCTGCATATATTTCATTCATGGCATCAAAATCTTTCATCGTGGATAAGAACACATCGCATTTCACCACATCCTCCAGAGAGGCTCCCATCTCCTCCACCAGCAGCTTCAGATTGCTGAGAGCTGCCCTTGTCTCCTCCTGGATCGTTCCGTGAATAATATCACCTGTCTCAGGATCCAGGGCAATCTGTCCTGAAACAAAAGCAAATCCCCCTGCAATAACTGCCTCAGCCACGGGTCCCCCGAATACCTTCATTCCTTTTGGGGTAAATACTTCTTTCTTCATTTTCGCTGTTACTCCTTTCCGTTTTTCGTCATCTGAGTGATAACTAATTTGTACCAGGAATTCGTCGGAAAACCGTCTGCTCTCAAATATTATTCAAAAAAAGACACGGAGTTTTTTCCCCGTGTCTATCCTCAGCTTTCCATACTCTTCAGTTCTTCCCATAAAAATCTGCTGTCCAATTTCTTTGCTATCCGGTCAGCCAGCTCCCGGCGGTGTTTTGCCTCTTCTGTATCACCTTCCGCTTCCGCGATCAGCGCACAGCACAGCTCTGTTTTCGCCTCTCCCCACAGAGAACCGGCCTGAACAAAACAGGAACGTGCTTTTTCAGCAAATTTTTTCGCTCTGCTGCTGTCTCCCATCCGGCACAGCACCAGGCTCATATCCGAGTAGAACACACCTGCCTCCCCGGAAATCATGTATTTTTCTCCAATCTCCACTGCCTTTTCCAGGCACCTGCAGGCCATATCCCACTTCTTCTGGCGTATATAACAGATTCCCATGTCATGATGACAGGCCGACAATTCTATCCTGTAACGCTCAGTTTCTCTGTCCGCATGACTCAGACGGTCCACTGCCTCCATAAAAAGCTTCTCTGCCTTTTCATACTCTCCGTCCTTCATCATACAGATACCCAGATACCGGATCAGCATACACTCTTCCTCCAGATGGCGGCATGTACAGTCTTTCATAAATTCCATACAGGTTTCGATCACACTGCGCATAAAGCCGTTTTGTCCTGTCAGATCCCCGTATAAGATGAGCTGCAGATAATTATAAAAAATATAGTCTCTGTCCTGAATCTGCTTCGCCAGTTCCAGACTTTTCTCAATACAATTTTTACCTCTCTGGCAGTCTCTGACAAACATCTCATAGCGCCCCAGCAGATATTCCACCCGCATGCGAATGGGAGTCATCTTAGAATCTGTCTCCTGCAGTGCCCTTATTTCCTCCGCCAGCTCCACAAGCTCATCTTCCTTTGCCGAAAAGCCGTCAATATTGCCGCTGAACACAGCTTTTCTGGCCAACATGGGATAAAAATCATAGGAAATCCTGTAGAACGCCTCCAGATATTCCACCTTATACCAGTACATTTTGTACCTGTCCCGGCAGCGCTCATAGTGATAAATGACCAGGGAGCAGATGCCCAGATTCCTGTCCTTTTGGTATTCCTGTTCATAATATCTGGCAATGTAGTTATGATAGATATCCTTTTTTTCTTTTGGCAGACTGCTGTATACATATTCACGGATGATCTGATGGCGGAACCCGTAATGCACCTCCCCGCTCATCAGTTTTTCATAAAGGATCTTTTTATCCAGCAAAGGTTCCAGTATCTGCAAAAGCTGCAGTTCCTCCATGCCCAGAATCTGATTGATCTCTCCTTTGGTCACAGGAAGAGAAAAAATGGATATGATATCCAGCATAACGCGCTCCCGCCTTGAAAGGCTTAAAAGCCTGCTCTGGATAACATTGGTCATGCGGTCCGTAAATGCGGTGCCATCCCCTTTTTTCTCAAACAGCCGCAGAGATTCCATAAAAAACAGAGGATTTCCCTGGGTTTTTTTATAAATTTCCTCCACAAGCCGCGGATCGTTCAGAAGACCTGCGTCTGTCTCCTCTATCACCCGCCTGGCCTCCTCCAGGGTAAATGGCTTTAGTTCTATTTCTTTCAGGATTCCCCGTCCGATCAGAGGTATCTTGAAGCTTTTGATGTCATCACCGTCGTCCTCCCGGCTGGCAGCCACCACAAGCATCTGCCCATGGCCCATGCGGAACAGCAGATTGCTCATAAGCCTCATGCTCATGGAATCCATCCACTGAATGTCATCAATAAACAGAAGAATTTTCCTGTCCCGGAAATATTTTGTCAGATAGCGGAAGACCGATTCTGTCAAAATTTCAAAACGGGTCATAAAAAACTGCACATCCGAGGCATTCTGCCGGAGCAGAATATCAGTAGGGGACTCCACATCCAGTCCGTTTTTCTTACAGTATTCATCCACCTTAGCCATGATCCCATGCCACGGCATCAGATACAGATCCTTTTCCGTCTCACAGCATGTCCAGGTAAATATCAGATAGTCTGAGTCCTCCACCATCCGCCGGATTTCTTCCAGGAGCATACTTTTCCCCACACCAGGCTCCCCTGTGATCAGAAAAGAACGGCAGCGCCTTTCCGAATCTCCCTCTTTTGCGCTGATCCGCGAATAGATGTCATAGAGAATATCCGCTCTTCCGAAAAAATATTCGCCTCTTTCTTCCGGGGGACGTTTCAGCCTGTTTTTCATCTCTGAAATTTTCTCATAAAGCGCCTGCGTCTCCTCTTCCGGCTGTTCCTCCACTTCCTTTTCCAAAAATGTTTTCAGAGACTGATAAATCTCCATGGCAGGGAGATATCTTCCCGCCTCCGCCAGTTTTTTCATGATACTTCGGTACAATTCTTCGTCCAGAACCTCATTCTGTATGAGTATCCTGCTGCTCTCCTCCAGAAAATCAAGTCCCTGCCCTGTCTTCTGCCCCATGATCTTAAGCTGCAGTGCTTTTAAATAGGCTCTTTTCCGCTCTGCCCTCTCCCCCTCGGCCCATGCCTCAAACTCATAGCAGTTCTTCACAAAGAAAAACTGGAGGAATTCGCCCTTCCAGCTTTCCAGCAGATTTTCTCTTGTGATATGCTCCATGTCGATATCAATATCCATTTGACGGTTCAGAACGATCAGCGTGTTACCCTCCACAGTCAAAATGTCCTGTCCCAATACTTTTCTTATATTATAAACCGCGTCCCGCAGATTTTTCCTGGCCGTTGCCTCGCTGTTTCCCGCCCACAAAACACTGATCGCCTGGCTTCTGGATATCTGGTTATTCACACACAAATAATAAAACAGGCCTTCCACTTTCTGATAGGGGAAAGAGACTTTTTCTCCAAAAAGCAATACACCGGGCCGTCCTAAAAGCTGAACTTCTATGTCATGAGAATATCTTCTATCCATGTTTTCACCTTTACCTATTTTCCGTAAGATTACTTCCCGCTTCTCTTCTTTAATGTAATTGCACTCTTGGGACAGTTTGCAGAACAGATGGTACAGCCCCAGCATTTTTCAGGGTCAAACTTCACATTTCCCCCTTGGTCTTTATAAAAAGCACCGAAATTACAGATTTTCGTACATTTCCCGCATTGGACGCACTTACTCTCATCCCACAGCGTCTCATAATGGGATGTGGGATAATGAAGCCTTGTTCCCAGTATCCTGGCCATTTTCGTGGGATAGCAGTACACACCGTCACAGTTGCACAGCACATTATTTTCCCCTGACTGCATCAGTCCTTTTTTGTTGATCCCACGGATCAGCTTTTTTGTCTCATCCAGAGAGAGAATGGTTCCCAATTTTCTGTCATAAGGGGTGTTCGGTCCCTTTACCAGCTTATTAATGCATACATTCACGGGCTTTTCCGTACATCTGCCCATGGCTTTACAGTTGCAGGGCAGGATCAGGATTTCTTCTCCCAGAGTGTCCATCATGTCGTAAGACTCCTGCAGGGTCAAATATTGTGTCTGATGCATGGGTACGTCTTTACCTGCCGCTATATCAAGGGCAGCCTGCGCAGTGCGGTCCATATACACCTTCAAATCCCATTCATTTAACCGGTCCACTGTCTCCTGTGGAAATTCCCCGTACGCTTCCGGTTCATACTGAGCGAAATACGGATAACGGGCATAGAAATCTGTCATTCTGTAAAAGATTTCGCCGCTGCTGTCCCCCTCACATTTTTCCATTACATTTCTCTGATAACTCTCAAAAAGCAGCTTCCTTACATCCTCTTTCCCACTTTCTTTCAGCAGGCTGCAGATTTCCTGTTCAGATACGGGATTGCTTCCGAACTTAACGGCAAGCTCAGCCTCATAGTCACGGTACATGGGAACTGCGGCCTCATAAAATTCTTCCGGAACCGCCCAGACTTCCATTGCTTTTCTGTAAATTTCCTTCATGCTTATCCCCCAATTTTAAAAAGATCATCTGTAAATAAAGTTATCGAAATCGTAGCGCCGGATTGTCGAAAAAATGTCGGCTGACGCCGATTGGGATTTTTACTCTATTCTACCTGAAATCCGTATTTCTGTCTACAGTGTAGTCCGATGCAGGACAGAAAAGTGCCGGGGAAAACTTTTATAGTCTCTCCCCGGCCTTATCCCATTACTTCTCTTCTTTTATTTTTGCTTTCTTATCCCAGAACTCACAGTCATCTCTTCCGATAACCTTTGACGTAAACGGTGTACCGTCATGTTTTTTATAATGCCTGGTGGCCCGGAATACATATCTTGCTCCCACATACACAATAGGAACATTGAAATACACGATCAGAATATTCCCCAAATCTGAGAATGCCCACAGATTCCCAAGCTCCAGCCCGGCTATATTACAGAGAATTCCAAAGGCTGCCACAAAAAGCGCAATACACCGGACCGTATTAATGCAGATTTTATCTTTCCTGATCCTGTTGGCCGCTATCTCAGAAAAACTGATCATGCCCAGCAGACAGGTAAAAGCAAAAAGGCAGAAACACAGGGTCACCAGAAATGTCATAACAGCATTCATAGCTGTTCCGGGTGTGAGTACGGCAATGGATTCCGTGAATTTCGGAAGCTTATCCAGCGCCGCCCAGGAATCTGCTCCCGCTCCTGTCCAGCAGTGAGCCATGACCACTACAAAACCGGTCAATGTACAGATGACCATAGTATCCAGGAACACACCGATGGAAGCGATCATACCCTGCTCACAGGGATGCTTTGCATCCGCGGCTGCGGCTGACATGGTAATGGTACCCTGGCCGGCCTCGTTGGACATCAGCCCTCTCTTCACACCCTGAGCCAGAACAGTGCCGAATACACCCCCGAAAAAGGCATCCGGTCGGAAAGCACCGGCAAACACGGCCTTGAAGAAATAGGGGATCGTCTTAAAGTTCATCACGATCAAAACCAACACCACTACAATGTATAAAACCGCCATGACAGGCACCATCTTATCTGTCCATTTTGTCACCTTTTTGATACCGCCGAATGCAATAACAGCCGTCAGGATAATGATACCGGCCCCCACCAGGTAATAGAAGACAGAATCTGTGGAAATCGTAGAATTTGTCACGATCTCTGCCATACGTCCCACTGATGATACAACATTAAACCCCTGGGCCGGAAGACAGCACAGCGCGTAAAGTATATACAGCACAGAGAGAAATACTCCAACCCAGACCTTATTTCCCAGCAGCTTTCTTCCATAAAAAGGCAGACCGCCTACAAACTCCCCTTCTTTTTTCTCCTTGAATATCTGCGCCAGAACGCCCTCCATATAGGCAACTGCCATCCCGAAAAAAGCGGACACCCACATCCAGAACAAGGCCCCCGGCCCGCCCACGGCAATAGCTCCGGTCACACCGATAATATTGCCGGGTCCCACACGCATGGCCGAACTCAAAAAGAAGGCCGCAAGGGGTGAAATCCCTGTCTCCACAGAACGTTTCTCTGTCAGGATCTTAATAGCCTTTTTAAAATGTGTCACCTGCATAAATCCCAGTTTAAAGCTGAAAAAGATACCTGATCCTAAAAGCAGAATTATGGCAAACGAAAAACTGCCAAGAATGGGAATGTCTGCATACCATGCAAAGTTCGTGGGAAAATCCCACAAAAAATCAGACAGGGGTCCGATAAAACCAAAGACACTGTTGATTCCTTCAAATACAGCTTCCATACTTTACCCTCCTAAGTTGTCGGCACCACAGAATCCCTTGATACAAAATAAAATGTGTGTGTTCTGTCAGGCGCATAAATCCGTTGTTACTACAAGTATATGGTATATTTTTTGCACTGTAAACCCTTTAAGTGCTCATTTTATTACAGTTAGTGCTAATGTTGTTACGGTTCACAGATCACTATCCTGGGAGGCGTATTCCCCTAAGGGATACTGTGGACAGTGACCTAATGTCCGGAATTTTCATGCATCAACAAGTTCTTAGCAGACAGCCTCTTCTTACAGCACCGATGCTGCGGCTTTTTTATGTCCCTTTTGTGTTTCATTGACATTCCGGCTTAGACATTGTAAAATACCCATATATTAACAGAAAACTATATACTTATATAATAAGGATATAGTAAATATTAACAGATAGCTTTTACCGGCAGCGCAGTAAATGCACAGGACTTTGCAGTTGTTACGTTCATTCCTAAGTTATACGGAGGTGGATATCTATGAAAATGTCAAAAAAATCGCTTGGACAGCCACATTTTTCACCCTGCTTGTACTGGGATATTCAACTGCCAAACCCGGGCAGCAGGAAGAATTTGTACCTATATCAGAGTATAACGAAAAATACTCCGGCCAGGATGAGGATTTCGTACCTGTCACAGAGTATAATGAAACGTATTCTGACCCGGAACAAGAATTTATCCCTATCCAGGAATACAATGATAGAATGGCGGAATATATAAAGAGCTTACAAAAAGAGAAGTAACCGGATGACATCTTTATTCCAAACAAAAAGAAGGCTGATTTTTATACTTTATCAGCCTTCTTTTTTGTTCTGCCATCCGCAGATTTTTATGCCTTTGTACCTGTCAATGCGATCCCCTCAATAAACTGCTTCTGGAAGATCAGATAAATTACGATCATAGGCACCATAGCCAGCACTGACCCGGCCATCAGATTGGGGTAATTCACAGAGAACTGCCCGCGCAGCGTTGACAATCCCGAGGAGAGTGTCAGCATATCCAGTTTTGTATTCACGATCAGCGGCCACATCAGATCCGCATAGGCAAACAATGCCGTGAATACGGCCAGTGCCGCGATTGCCGTCTTTGTGAGCGGAAACGCAATACTCACAAAAGTCCTGAACTGTCCGCATCCGTCGATTCTTGCCGCTTCGATCAGATCATCCGGTATTCCCATGTATGTCTGCCTGAGAAAGAAAGTTCCAAAGGCACTCACAAGTCCCGGAAATACCAGAGCAAAGATGGAATCCGTTTTTCCGATAGCGGAGATCATCTCATACTGGGGAAGGATAAACACCTGCGCCGGAAACATAAGCTGTGACACCACCAGCGCGAAGCACAGATTCTTCAGAGGAAAATGTACTTTTGCAAATGCGTAAGCTGCCATGGAAGAAAATACAACCGCGCATATGACCCGGATAAAGATCATCATCAGCGTATTGTAATACAGCTTCAAAAACGGAAGACTGTTCGTCACCTGTGTATAGGCAGCCGTATTTTCAAACGATGCCGGGAAAAATGTGGGCGGTACCAATGTGGTCTCCGGTACGGATTTAAAACTTGTCAAAATCATCCATAAAAATGGAAAAATCATTATTACACTGCCGAGTATCAGCACAAGATATATAAATATATTGGCTTTGCTGATTTTTCTGCCCTTTCTGCTTGTTTCAGCCATCACCTGCAACCTCCTCCTGCATTACACATCGTAAGTAACCCATTTTTTCTGTCCGATAAACTGAATGATCGTTATTGCAGCGATCAAGATCACACACCAGACAACCAGCGCAGAGCCATACCCCTTATTGTTCTTCACAAACGTCTCCTGGTAGAAATTATAAAGGATCGTCTCCGCACTGCGGATCGCAGGGTTCGTCTTCTCGATCATCATATAGACAATGTCAAACACTTTCAAGGATGACATGACACGCATCATCAGGACAAAGAACAGGGTCGGGGAAACCAGGGGAACCGTAATTTTCCGAAACTGCTGGAATCCCGTGGCACCGTCTATCCTTGCAGCCTCATAATAGGTTCTGGAGATGCTCTGAAGCCCTGACAAAAGCAGGATGGCGTCATATCCCACGCTGCTCCAGATGGTCACTATGGCGCAGGTTAAAAGCGCTGTCTTGGGGTCTGCGATCCAGTTGATGTCCGAAGGCAGATGTAAGGCGCTTAAGACTGTATTGATAATTCCGTACTCTGAATTAAACAGCCATTTCCAGACCATAGCCACCGCTGCCGGCGCAACTACCATGGGCAGAAAGTAAATGGCCCTGAATACTGTTTTTCCCTTGATCTTCTGATCCAGCAAAACCGCTATGATGAGACCAAAGATAACGGTCACCGGAACTGTGAGTACCATGAATACCAGCGTATTTTTCGTAATGGTCCAGAAACTGGCGCTCTGAAACATTTTAATATAATTGTCCAGTCCTACAAATGTCCATTTCCCGAAGGCTCCTGACTTGAAGAAACTCATATAAACAGTCCGAAGCAGCGGATAAATATTCAAGATGATCAATCCGATGACGGTTGGCATCACCATAAAAAATCCTGTTGCCGCGCCCTTGCTGTATTTTGTCTTTGTTTTCTGCTGTCTTGCCACCTCGTCCACCTCTCATTCTCAGTGTTCTGTAGCCAGGCTCTCATCCACTTGCTGCTGACACTGTTTGCATGCATCCTCAAAACTCATATTTCCGCTGTATACCTCCAGAAGGGTTGCCTCTACCTCCGGGAACCAGGTTGATTTTGTCTTGGAATACGGATACTGTACACTGTACTCCAACTGGTCTACATAGGCCTGTACGTTCTTGCCTTCATAGTTTTTAGACCAGGATTCTCCTGTACCGTTAAATGCCGGTATGGCTGCGCCGTTTTCCCCGTGAATGATGGCTGCCTCCTCAGTTCCCAGGAATTTGAGGACATCTTTTACCACATCCAGGTTCGGGTTATCTGCTGCTGTGGAGTATGCAAGACCGTTGGAAATGCTGGCACGTCCGTCACCTTTCACCGGATCCGGGCATTTCGGCAGCACTGCCACATCCCAGTTCAGATCAGGATAATTGATATACAGATTGTTGATGCCCCAGCTTCCGAAGTACATCATGGCACCCTCTCCCGCAAAGAAGCGCTCTGCCTTTCCAAGGTCGGAAAGCTCTGACTGATTCGGTGAGAAATCATAGGCAAGCTGCCAGTCCATGTACTCTTTTAATCCCTTTTGTGTACCGGGATCCTCAAAGCCTGCTTTTGTCTTATCCTCATTTACATAGAATCCGCCGGCCTGATATATGGTGTTCAGCCATCCCTCCTGCTCATTGTGGTCTGCCATGATCCCGTATTTTCCGGTCTTGTCATGGATCGTCTGGGATGCCTCCACCAGCGTATCCCATGTCCAGGTATCATCAGGATAAGATACACCGGCCTCGTCAAAAATGTCTTTATTATAGACCAGCGCTACTGTATCCACATCTTTTGGAACGCCGTAAACCTTGTCCTCATAGGTGAAGTTCTGAACCAGATTCTCAGCAAAATTGTTGGTATAATACTCTTTTCCCTCATCATACAGATCCGTCAGATCTGCCAGGATTCCCGCTTCCGCGTATTTGCTGAACTCATTTGTGTGCATCCAGAAAATATCAGGAAGGGAATTACTGTTTGCCATTGCCTCCAGCTTTGTCCAGTATTCACTCCATGTAGATATCTGCACATCTATGGTCACATTTGGGTGCTGTTCGTGATAAGCCTTTGCCAATGCCTCCATACCTGCCTGCTGGTAGATCTCCCAGCCCAGCATGGTGAGCTTCACTTCTTTGTCGGAAGAGGTTCCGCCTGCATCTGCCTCTGTCCCTTTATCCGTATTTCCCTCTGAACTCCCCTTTGAATCGGAGCCTCCTCCGGAGCCGCATCCGGCCATCACAGACGCCAGCATACATGCTGTTAAACCTAATGCCCAATAACGTTTTTTGTTTCTCATAACTTTTCCTCCCATATGTCATTGTTTTTTTACATATTTCATTTTCGGTTAAGGAAATATGTCTCATATATGATGTGTATTATTATAACATTTCGTCATTTTCCACAAAACATCATAAGATGGCATTATGTGTACAATTTGAATGTACAAAGTAGTATTTTGTATATACATGCGCGATTTTGATAGTATATTTAAATCCCAACACCTTTTTTTCGCATTTCTCTCTTATTTTTTTCTACTTTACAGTTTTCTTTTCAGTCTATAAAATAACAATGCAATACCCACTTTGGCAAAAATTTCATAACAGTTCAGACAGCCGGACTGTTGCAGGCGTTCCCCGTCAAAGAGCGCTTGGCCACAGGCTGATTTTATCTTTACTCAGGAGGCATACATATGGAAAGCTATATCTTTAACTTTAATGAGTGTCAGGACTTAAATTTACTGGAAATCGGTGACCAGCAGTGTACCCCTCTATATTCTTTTGGTCCGTACATCAGGAATGAATATATTTTCCATTACGTGCTTTCCGGAAAAGGGTATATCTCTTATGCACCGTCCACCTGCTCTGACAATAAGATCCTGGCAGAAGTATCGGGCAGCATTGAGATCAATGCAGGAGAAGGCTTTCTGTTTGAGCCTCACAGCAAGCATATTTACCATGCGGATGAGAAAGAACCATGGCACTATATATGGGTTCTTTTCAAAGGGTTATGTGTTCCGCAGTATCTCAGGGCCTGCGGGCTTAACCACGGCTCCCCGGTCTATCACCCCAAGGATTATACAGCCCAGACCACCACCAGCATAAAGGAGCATCTGTCAGCGATCCTGCAGCATCCCCATGCTTCCAAGGCCTTTATCATAGGGCATCTGCATCTGTTTTTTGATACCCTGATCAAAAATGCCGCCGGCTCCATCAAATCCGGACATGCCAATATCCGGATCGCTGATCTGTACATATCAGAGGCGGTCCGGTACATAGGCGCAGAATACGCCGGCATCCGCTCCCTGGATGAGATATCCAATTACTGTAATGTGAGCAGAAGCCATCTGACTAAATTATTCCGCGCCAATCTGCATATGTCCCTGCAGGAATACCTGATCCAGTTTCGGATCAACAAATCTCTAGATCTTCTGGCAAGTACCAACCTTCCTGTCTATCAGATTGCTTACCATGTGGGATATGAAAATGAATTGAACTTTCTGAGAGCTTTTAAAAAACAGATGGGAATGTCGCCCAGTACATGGCGGAAACAGAATAAGCTTTGATGAGGAATCTGTAAAAAACATACACAACAAAAGAGACTCCCGGCAAGCCGGCAGTCTCTTTTGTTTATTTTAGGAATGAATTTTGTGGCCTTTATTATTTCAGATCAGTGGTGTGCATGATGCTCTTCCACCACTACGTCTTTGCATACTCTCTCGATCATATCTTCATCTGCAAGGTACGGCATGGTGATGTAATCCTGCCCTTCCCTTATCTTGTTGTACTCGGCTACTGTCTCGATGGAGTGCTCGCATCTTCCCCAGCTCCTCCTGGATACCCCGATCATGGTATCCCACGGGATCGCTGCCCGTAAGATCTCATCCACACGCTCGCTTCCGTCCAGCACCATTCCGAATCCTCCGTTGATGGATTTGCTGATGCCTACTCCGCCTCCGTTGTGCAGCGCGATCAGGCTCATTCCCCTGGCTGCGTTCCCGGCATAGCACTGTACTGCCATGTCCGCTGTGATATTGGAGCCGTCATAGATGTTGGAGGTCTCTCTGTACGGGGAATCCGTTCCGCCTGTGTCATGATGGTCACGGCCCAGCATCACCGGTCCGATCTCTCCATTTCTTACCATTTCATTGAACTTAAGGGCAATGTCCCTTCTTCCAAGGGCATCCTGGTACAGGATACGGCACTGGGTGCCCACTACCAGTTTGTTCTTCTCCGCGTCACGGATCCAGATGTAGTTGTCCCTGTCCTGGCTCCTTCTGTTCGGGTCGATCACTTCCATGGCCGCATGGTCTGTGGCTCTTAAGTCCTCCGGTTTTCCGGACAGGCAGCACCAGCGGAACGGGCCGTATCCGTAGTCGAACAGCTCCGGTCCCAGGATATCCTCCACATAGGACGGGAACACGAATCCCTCACTGGTATCCTCCCCGTTCTTGGCGATATCCTTTGCTCCCGCGTCAAACACGGCGCGCATGAAGGAGTTTCCGTAGTCAAAGAAGTAGGAGCCTCTCTCCACCAATGTCTTGATCAGGTGGTAGTGTTTGATCAGGGTCTGGTCCACCAGCTCGCAGAACTTCTCTTTGTCGTTGGCCAGCATCTCGGTGCGCTCCTCAAAGGTCAGTCCCTGCGGGCAGTACCCTCCGTCGTACGGCACATGGCAGCTGGTCTGGTCAGACAGCAGCTCGATCTTGATGTTGTTGTCCACCGCGTACTGCAAAAGGTCCACGATATTTCCGTGGTAGGCAATGGATACGGTTTCTTTCTTCTCCATATATTCCTCTGCCACACGGAACGCCTCTGCCGCGTCCTCGATCACCAGGCTCACCCAGCCCTGGCTGTGGCGGGTCTCGATACGGGAAGCGTCCACCTCCGCTACGATGCCCACGCCCCTTGCGATCTCTATGGCTTTCGGCTGTGCGCCGCTCATCCCGCCAAGGCCGCTGGTCACGAACAGATGGCCGGACAGGTCTCCGTCCTGAGGCACGCCCAGGAACTTACGTCCCGCGTTCAGGATGGTGTTGAAGGTTCCGTGCACGATACCCTGCGGTCCGATGTACATCCAGCCTCCGGCTGTCATCTGTCCATAGGAGGAGCAGCCCATAGCTGTGGCCTTTGCCCAGTCCTCCGGGTTATCGAACATGCCCACCATCAGGCCGTTGGTCACGATGACACGGGGGCTGGTCTTGTGGGATTTGAACAGGCCCATGGGATGGCCGCTCATCATCACCAGGGTGTGCTCATCTGTGAGCTCCTCTAAGTATCTCTTGATCAACTGGTACTGCATCCAGTTCTGGCAGACCTGGCCGGTCTCTCCGTATGTAACAAGCTCATATGGGTACAGGGCCACATCATGGTCCAGGTTGTTGTCGATCATGACCTGGAATGCTTTTCCTTCCACACAGTGTCCTTTATATTCATCGATCGGTCTTCCGTAGATCCTGTCCTTCGGCATAAAACGGTATCCGTAGATACGTCCTCTTGTCAGAAGTTCGTCTAAAAATTCCGGTGCGAGCTGTTCGTGCAGCTCTTCCGGCACATATCTGAGGGCGTTGGCCACTGCCAGCTTGATCTCCCTTTTGTTCAGGGTCAGCTCTCTCTTCGGGGCTCTTCTGACACCCTCTTTAAAGGTAGGGTATTCCGGCAGTACGGGATCCAGTTTTATCACCATTGCTTTTCCGATTTCCGTATTGTTCATCTTTTATCTTCTCCTTTTCCTGTTTATTTCATCTGGTCTTTACGTAGACTTTACCACACAGGTAGTCAAGAAAGCGTCGAAGAAGATGCCAAAACTATTAAAATTTTGTGAATTATCCACTATTTTTATCTTTATTTCGTCTAAAACATGTAGTAAACAACAATTTCAGGCAGCTATGAAGCTCAAATATCTTCCAGCCACTCGATCTCATAGGCACCCGGTATTTCCTTCAGACATCTCTTTGCCGTTTCTTTATAGACATCCACCGGTTCTGTGAGTATTTCCCTGAAATTTTCCGGAAAACGCACCATAAGCTCTGCCTCTGTCAATGCCAGAAGTCCCTTTGCATAGGGGGATGCAAACTGATCCGCGCTTTTTTTTGCATCCTCCAGATACCGGACCGCCTCTGCCTTATTTCCCTTTTCCGCCTCCAAGACCGCCAGATACCCCTTGGTTATGGAGCGTCCGATCAGGGTAAAGGACTCCTCATAGACACGATCTGCCTGATAGAGAGCATCCTGGCTCTGTCTCGTCTTTCCCATAGCCAGATAGGATCGCCCCATATTGGAATAAAATGTGGCATTGCAGGGACAGTGATTGCTGTCACAGGTTGCGACCGCCTCCCGGTAATACCTGTTCGCCTCCTGAAAATGCTTCTGTTTTCTCAGTATTTCTCCCATGTAATTGTAACATGCTGCAATATTCAGGGCATAGATCCTGGATTTCAGCGGCGCATTCATAAAAAATTCCAGGGATTTTTTCAGGTACTCCATGCCCTGCTCAAATCTTCCCTTCATGGTCAGATACAGCCCATAGAGGCGGCAGGTTATGGCATAGTCCTCAGACAGTCCGTTTTTTTCCGACAGTAGAAGGCTTTCTTCCAGATACTCTTCTGTGTGTTCCATCTCCCACAGATTGATCTGCTGGTATATGAGAAAACGCAGACATCTGATCTTCTCTTTCGGGTCATCCCCTGTAAGGACATTGGACTTTAAAGCCTTTTCAATACACTGGGCGCCTTCCCTGTAGTACCCCTGAGGAATACAGTATTGGGCCGTAGCCTGCATGAGACTTACATGCAGTTTCAGATACGACTCCTTTTGAGGATTTCTCCGGCACAGCTCCAAAAGCTCTTCCTCAAGCTGTCTGCAGTAATCCAGCACGGAATCCATCTGCACTTCTTTTTTCCCGGCAGCAGGGAAGAGAGGATACAGTTCATAATACCTGTAAGAGTATTCTGTCAGCGCCTTTATCCTGTACTCCAGGGCCTTCTCCCTGTCCCCGCACAAGGTATAGTGGTAGATCAGTCTTTCATATCTGTTTGCCTCATAAAAGGGCAGCCCTTCAATGTATTCCGCCAGTTTTCTGTGAAATACACGGCGCTTTGAGGGTGACATTTTAGTATGTACAAATTTCTGGATACTGTCATGGCAGAAAAAGAAGCGCACGGTCTCATCATCCTGCTGCTCTCTGATAAATCCCTGCTCCTTCAGTTCGTCCACAGCATCCAGGATCTCCATCCCATCACATTTCAGGATCTGCATACAGGCATCCATATCCGCCCATGCCTGGCAGGAGGATATGAGTTCCAGTACCTGCCTGGTCTTTTTCTGCAGCGCGGCCATTTTCTGCTCCCAGACCTGATTCAGAGGTGTAATATCCCCTGCCTCCAGTCTTCCGTCCCCGCAGCAGTCCAAAAGCGTCTTCAGATACAGGGCATTTCCTGATGTTTCACTGTAAACGGTATCCAACAGCTCCTCGCTGACCCGCTCCTCCCCCAGTCTCCCGGCCAGGATCTTTCTCACGGCTTCCCTGGTAAATGGGAACAGGGTGATCTCCTGCAGACAGCTTTCCTTCAAAAGAGGCTTGAGCGCCGTCCGCAAAGGCTGGGTAAAAATGCATGGGCTGGTGACCAATACCATAATATTGGGATTCTTTGCACGCATGAGCAGGGAGAGAAACTCCAGGCTTGTCTCATCCATATATTGTATATTGTCAAAAAAGAGTACCACCAGCGCCTGTTCGCCAATCTCTTCAAACAATTTTATCAGCAGATTTCTGGTTGCCCGGTAGCTGTAGGATATGGTGGTGTCACCCATGACAGGTTCCTTCACATCTCCGGTATTAAAAAGCGGGAATAAAAGCTCTGCTGCCTGCAGATATTTTTTGTCCAGAGCAAAATCATGCTTTTTCAACAGGGAGTTCACCTGCATCATTATGGTATTCCATGGCTGCAGTACAATATTCTGCTCATTCTCCAGACAGGCTGCCCGCAGAACAACTGTATTTTCCCCTGTGATCTCCTCCAGAAACCGTTCCGCCAGGTAAGTTTTCCCCACACCACTTTTGCCGGAGAGCAGAACTGAGGTTGGAGTGCCTGACAAAAACTGCCGGTAAGAAGCCTGGAGAAGCTGAAGTTCACATTCCCGCCCTGTACAGACTTCCCCTGAATTTTCCTCCTCCTTCTCCCCTTCCTCTGACCAGACATGGAGAAGCTTCCTGTAAAGCTCCCGTATTTCCCTGCGGGGCGCTACCCTAAGCTCTGTATTCAGCAGATTCACAAGCTGCTGGTACAGGCGGATTCCCTTGTAATAGAGATGCGCGCTCTCATAAATCTCCATCATGCGCAGATATACCCGTTCATCTAAAGGGTCCTCCTGCACATAGCGCTCAAACAAGGTCTCCCCTTCCGCAACACTCAGACCTGCATTGTTCTGCATTTTCTCATAGATAGCTCTCAAAAACGCCTCTTTTGCAAGCCCTCTTTTCATTGTCAGCCACTCTTCATAGGGGTACGCGTTCTTGATATAGAACCCTCCCAGAAGCTCCTCCCGGTAAAGCTCCGGTTCTCTGTTTTCCATGAACGCATCGTAATCCACAAGAAAGGTAAGCTCAGGGTTCAGCTCCAGCGTCTGCCTTGTCGGTGAGGAGACAAGATCTGTATGAAATATTTTACGGATGGTGTACAGAGCGTGCCGCAGATTCTTCTTGGCGGTCGCCTCATCACAGGAATCCCACAGAAGAGCTGCGATCTGGTCCCTTGTGGCTTTTTTCTCAATGGCCATATAGTACAGAAGCGCCTCTGCCTTTTTATAAGGCAGAAGGATCTGTTCTCCATCCAGTAAAATCTGCGGTGTCTGTAACACATATATCTGAACTGTTGACACAATTTTTCTCCTTTCCGAAAAAGCTGCCTTCTCTGCACTCCATTTTATACAAAATCCTACATAAAGTAAAGCATAAAGGCCGCTGCTTTGGAAATTCTCCAAAGCAGCGGCCATACTGCCAGAAACTTTTATTCTGCTGTCTTTACTTTACAGATACCCAGTTTTGCGGCGGTATCACCTGTACACTGCACATCAAGCGCTTCCTCCCAGTTTTCACACAGGAGCAGTTCGCCTTCTTTTACCATATGTTCCGAAACGCAGATGCATCCCTCTCCCACATAGACTGCCAGCAGGTCAAACACTCCCTCAGGCTCCAGTACGCAGGACTCTCCGGCCTCTAATATGGCCGCCTCCATTCTGCCGTCTGCGCCGTTTTTCAGCATCAGGTTAAAGTCTGTCACTTTCCCGTAGCTGACTGTGGGCACTCCTCCATCGAAGCAGTCAACCTCATATGGCTCCAATTCCGCCTTGGTGTTGACACCGTGGATCATATCCAGATGTCCTTTCAGTGTCATCAGATAACGTTTGACACCGGGCAGACTTGTGAAGCTGGATTTTAAAAGCTCCACTGTGGCACTGCTGATGCGTACCTGGAAGCTCCCTGCTTTGTAATCTCCATCCTCCGGATAGATAAAGAGCTGTGTTGTGGTTCCTCCTGACCAGACAGAAGTCTGATACTGTTCAGCGTTTCTTACAGTGATACTGGCACTCATGACGTTTTTCCCCTTTCTTTGCCTGCGGTCCGGGGTCTTTACAGAATTCCCTCTTCCGAAACAGGCTTCTTAAAAGCACCATCCAGCCCCATGAAATGGAAAGGGCAGGAAATGCTGATAAAATAATCCCTTTTACGGGAGATATCTCTGTAAATGTAACCGGTCCGAAAAACATCACAAATACCACTACCATCATGATCACCACAGTGATCTTCTCCCTCATGGTGTTCGGCGGAGTCAAAAATATCTTCTGGAGATCCATCTCCACTTTTTCCGGTTCTTTTCTCATACGCTCACTACTCCTAAGTCTTGTGCAGATACCCGGACCCATCTCCGGGTATCTCTATATATTAAACTATACTTCAAAAATCTGTTTCTGTAAAGCAGCAGTAAAAAATCAATGCTACTGTGTTACTGTGCCTCCAGTACCTGAGGCTCCACATCTACCACATCATCCACGTCTTCGATGATCTTATCCACAAAGAACACCTTAAAGGTGGATGCCAGTTGCAGCAGGAATATAGGCAGTACGCAGAATCCTCCTACACCGGACAGGTATTTCACACCTTCCACACCCTGCTGGCCTCCGCCGAAGATAACCATGATAACGGAGATAATACCAATGGATACACCCCACACGATCTTCTGCCAGTTTGCAGGCTCTTCGTCATAGCTGGAACCCTGGGTACAGATCTGGGAGATCGTGGTGGACATGGTATCCGCCGTGGTTGAAAACGCCGCTATCATTGTGATCATGATCAGAGGAATGAGGATAAAGCTGAGCGGCATCTTCTTCAGAAGTTCCCACAATCCTGACACCGCAATGCCGTTCTTTATGGCTCCGATCAGATCTGCCTTTCCGATATCCTGCCAGTTAAGTGCTGTTCCGCTCCATACAGAGAACCAGATAAGACCAAAGGTGGACGGCATGATCCAGTTTACGATCATGAACTGACGGATGGTTCTTCCGTAAGAGATCATTGCAAAGAAGATTGCCATCAGCGGAGCATACGCGATCCAGCAGGCCCAGTCGAACATAGTCCACCAGGTAACCAGTGCCTCCCCGCCTACGATGCCGGGGTCAAGTCCCCAGGACATAAAGTGGTCTCCCCAGTATCCGATACCGGTGTTCATCATATTCAGTATGTACACAGTCGGTCCTGCGATCAGCAGAAATACAAGCAGTACATAGAAGATCTTGGATGTTCCGTTTGCCAGCCATTTAATACCTTTGTCAAGACCGGCCACAGATGCAATGGTAAAAGTAGCCGTTATGATGGCGAACAGGGTAAACCACACAACCGGTCCCTGCTTAATGCCGTAAGCTGCTTCCAGACCGGAACCGATCAGCGCAAGTCCCATACCCAGGTTACTGGAAAGTCCCAGGGCAAGGGCTACGATGGAAACCACATCGATGATACTTCTCCACACGCCATATTTGACTTTCTGTCCAAACAGAGGTGTCAGGGAAGCTGCCACAGACAGTTCTTCCTTTTTGTTGAAATAAATATAAGCCATTGCACATCCAACGATGGAGTACATTGCATAGGGGATAAAGGTCCAGTTGTAGAACACACGTCCCATACCGAACATGGCAGCCTCCTGGGTCAGCGGCTCAATGCCGTAACCTCCCAGTTCCCCGTAAATGCTGCCGTAGTAGATCATAACCTCATTGGCACCGTACACGATACATCCTGTAGCGATACCGCCTGTCAGTGTCATGGCAAACCATGAACCGAAGGAGTGTTTTGCTTTCGCATTGCGCCCGCCAAATCTGACCTTGCCCAGTTTTGAAAATGTCAGGATCATAACCACGACAAGACAGAAGATGGCTACCAACTGATATAACCATCCAAAACTCTTCAGGGACCATCCGAAAATAGCAGAACAAACCTTGGTCAGCCAGTCATTTTTCAGGATTCCCAAAAGTGCGCCGCCGCCGATGATGGCGAATGCCGGGATAAATACACTCCACCGGACACCTTTTTGTTGTTTCTTTTCTCCACTCATAGAATACCTCCTGGTAATTTTATTTTTCCCGCAGCCGCCCCGTGTGCCTGACGGAGCAGCCGCTATGTAATGCGGACCGGTCCTTCCGCTTTACTGCATCTTTTCCCAAAATTCCCGTTGCTTTCTTCCTATATCCTTTACGCCTTATAGGATTTCAGGAACTCGTATGTTTTCTGGATATCCACTGACATATTCCTGTCATTGTCCAGATAGGGAACCTTTTTTCTGTAGGCTTCAAACAGAGGCTTTGTCCCCTCTCCAAGCTGCGGGATCTCTCTTAGATCCACTGCCTGGGCTGCATGCATCAGTTCAATGGCTGCCATGTAATACAAATTGTCAATGATTTTCCGCATATTTGAAGCTGCCATGGTAGAGTTGCTGGCAGTATCCTCAATATGGCCTGCCATACTCAGGAAATCAAGTGAGCAGGGATTGGCGTACATGCGGTTCTCCGTATCCAGATAAGACACTGTCTTCTGTATGGTCCCGTAGGCGATGACAGCCCCCTCAGCAGGCGTCAGGAAACGGTTCAGCTTCGTAAATCCCGGATCACCGATCCTGAGGATCTGCTGGGAAATCATTTTTGACATATGAGCCAGTCCTGTGCTGGCCATTTCCACAGCCAGGACCCAGGTCAGCGGCTCGAAGTTGGGACTTCCGCACATTCTGTCCTCCTCAGGGAGAAGGCAGGGATTGTCATCCGTGGCATTTAACTCCACGCCGAGCTGCTGCTTCAGATAGGCCAGCGCGTCCATCACAGAACCTGTGATCGCGCTCTGGCACCGGAAACTCAAAGGATCCTGAAGTGCTCTGCCCTCCCAGGGCTTTTCCAGATAACTGCCCTTTAAAAGCTCTCTGCATTTTCTTGCTGACTCCATCTGGCCCTGATAGCCCCGTTCCCGGTTCACGCTTTCGTCCATGGGATCCAGCACACCGTTCAGTCCCTCAAGGGCCAGGCAGAATACTCTCCTGTAGCGCTCAATAAACTGTTCCGCCTCAATGACTCCCATGGCTGCGAAAGCGGCTCCCTGGGCATTGGAGGAGACAATGCCCAGGCCGTCCTTTGGTCCCAGCTTCAGAGGTTCAAGGCCGGATAACTCCAGAGCTTTTGCACTTTCCATGCACTGATTCTGGTAATAGGCCTCCCCTTCCCCGATGGCTGTCAGTCCGATAGCCGGAAGAGTTGCTATATCAGCTTCCCCCACACTTCCCCGGCTCTTTATGACCGGATGGACACCTCTGTTTAAAAATTCCACATAATACTGCACGATCTCCGGAGCCACCCCTGTATGCCCGCAGAGAAATCCATTTAGCCGGACAGCCATAATGGTCCTGGTCTCCGGAATGCTGCACTCGGGACCTACGCCGATCATGTGGCTTCTCAGCAGATTTTTATTGTACGCGTCATATCGGTCTGCATATACCACCTTATCCTTATTCCAGCCCACGCCTGTATTCAGGCCATAGACTGCAACACCGCGCTTGTCCAGCTCGAAAATCAGTTCCCTGGCTTTCTGTACTCTGGTCATAGCTTCTGCATCCACTTCTACTTTTGCATTTTCAAATGCGATTTCCTTGATCTGGGAAATCGTCAGCTCACTTCCGGTCAGCCGAATTACCTTCTCCTGCATGTTAATTGCCCTCCTTACGTTTCTCTTCCAGATATGCCACTACCTTCTCCGGTGTGATGGGATAGCTTGCGAAACTGCTGCCCAGCGCATAGTTGACAGCATTTGCCACTGCCGGCGCCGGCGCTACCGCCGCGATCTCACCCAGGCTTTTTCCTCCGTACGGACCGTCCGGTTCCCCGTCCTCCACAAAGATGGAACGCATCCTGGGCATATCCGGCGCGTTGATGATGTGATACTTGGAGAAGTTTTTGGTCTTTACCCTTCCCTTTGCATCATAGGAAATCTCTTCAAACAGGGCCTGCCCAAGACTCATCTGGGCACCGCCCTCCACCTGGCCTTCCGAGAGTGTCCGGTTCATGACCTGACCCACATCATGTACGCAGAGCAGATCCAGCACCTCCGTCTGGCCTGTGTACTTATCCACCCGTACCTCTGCAAAAGCACAGCAGTAGGTTCCCGGATTGGACGGCGGCTCATATTCAAGCTCTGTGTGCATATAACGGCAGCACCGCAGTTCATAGTCAAGCGCTACCTGTTTATATGACTTCTCCTCCTCTTCAAAGCGAAGGATGCCGTCATTGGCCGTTATCTTATCTTTATCCCAGTGATACATCTGTACACATGCATTTTTCATCTTGTCCAGTAGCTGTTCCCCTGCTTTCTGTACAGCGCGTCCGCACACATAGGTCACACGGCTGGCCTGTGTTCCGGCGGCGTCATAGGGAGTGATGAAGGTATCAGCTTCATGTACTTTGATGCGGTATACATCCACATGCAGGGCTTCTGCTGCGATCTGCTGCATGGTCATAACCGTTCCGCATCCCTGTTCGTGAATACCTATCTGTACCTCCACAGAACCATCTGAATGCACAGTCATTCTCACATTTGTAAATTCCGGATACGCACCTTTATAACCGTTTCCATGGGCACCACATGCCATACCCACTCCATAGGCATAGCGCTTTGTGTCCTTTTCACGGATGTGCTCTCTTTTTTCTTTCCAGGAAAATGCCTCCATTCCTTTGCGGATGCATTCCTCTATCCGGGCATTTCCCAGATTAGTGCCTCCTGTGGGATCCTCATCCATGGGATGAACCACATTTTTCAGCCGGAATTCACAGGGGTCCATCCCTATGGCATTGGCCGTCTGGTCCAGATTCACCTCTGTGACAGCGTGAGCCTGAGGGGAGCCATATCCCCGGCAGGCACCGCCGGATATGGTATTTGTATAAAAAGTCCGCACATGGCATGTCTGGTTTTCCACTCTGTACATACGGAACAATTTTTTGCAGTATGCCATGGCAACGGAAGATGCGTTGGTATAATAAGCACCTCCGTCAAAATCTGTGTCTATCCTTCTCCCTCGGATGATACCATCTCTGGTAACAGCCGTCTCCACACAGGTCTCGGATGCGTTTCTGCTTCTTGTCCCCATCACCGCGTCCTGTCTGTCCATATACAGCATGACCGGGCGTTTTAAGATCCAGGTGGCAAACGCACATGCCGGTTCTACCACAGTCTGGCCTTTTCCTCCGAAAGAACCTCCCATCACAGCTTTGATCACACGCACTTTAGAATAGGAAATCCCCAGAAGATGGCTGATGTGGTATCTCACCTGGTAAACTGTCTGGCATGGAGTCCAGAGCACCAGATTGCCGTTCTCATCTATTTCGCTCAACGCAATATGCGGCTCAATGGCACTGTGATGGATCTTCTGTGTACTGCCGTTGGTGCGCACCACTGTCAGTTCCTCTTTGCTCTCCTCTGTGAGAGCCCCATAATCACCACAGCTCACTTCTTTTTCAAATGCCAGCATTCCTTCCGTCTTTCTCGCCGCATCAAGGCCGATGACAGGAGCCTCCTCCTTATAAGTGATCTCCACAAGGCTCACGGCCTCCTCCACTGCGGCTTTCGTCTCTCCAACCACCAGTGCCAGGTGATCTCCCACATATCTGGCCCTTTCACTGAGGATATACTGATCCAGAGGAAACTCAAGGCAAGCTGACCAATTGTGGGGATTGTATGTGATCTTCGGCACATTGGCGTGCGTAAAAACAGCATGTATTCCAGATACCCGGCTGGCCTTCTCTGTACGGATGCTGATCTCGGCATTGGCCTTCTCACTCAGAACGAGCTTTGCATAGAGCATGCCTGCGATCTGCCGGTCGCAGGTGTACTGGGTCTTTCCCCTGGCTTTGTCATAGGCGTCCTCGCGGATATAACTCTTGCCCACATATTTTAAATCACTTTTTTTTGTCTCCGTCATCTGCCCGCCTCCTCTTCTGCCCTGCGAAGGTCATCGAGAATCTGATCGACAACCCCGAAAGCGGCTGATTTTTTATAATGTTTTGACGGCCTGTCGGGTATGTTTTCCTCAATCTGGGCATACACGGCATCCCGCACCTTTTCCTCATCACAACCTGAAAGACTTAAACCCTCCAGACACGCCTCGATCAGACGGGCTCTGCTGGCTTTCGCGCCTACGGCTCCCAGGTACACAACAGGATGCACCATGCAGCCTTCTTTTATCTCTGCGCAGATACAGCCGTTGATCTTAGATATGGTAACTGCTTTTCTGGTACCTACCTTTGCAAATCCCGACAGTACATTCTGTTTCCTAACTAAAAACTTCAGGATAACTTCCCGTTCTCCCAGACTGGTCTTCTCAAGCCCTTCCACAAAATCGTCTACCAGACGTATGGTCTCAGCACCGCTTTCATCCAGGATTTCAGCTTCTGCGCCATAGGCCAGCAGTACCGGTGTGGTATCTGAGCTTTGGGAGGCGTTGGCCACATTTCCTCCAAGGGTTGCCCTGTTCCGGATCTGGGTGGAGCCTACCATGGAGGCAGCTTTTGCAAGAGCCGGCATCCATTTTCTGATAACAGGGCTTTGTTCCAGCTCCGTCATGGTGACGCCCGCGCCGATCAGCACATGGTCTTCTGTCTCTGTGATCTTGGACAGCTCCGGCAGATGCGTCAGGTCGATCAGAGAATAATGGAAATTTTTATCTTTTCTTAAGTGGATGACCAGGTCTGTTCCCCCTGCACAGAGATAAGTATTTTTATCTTTTTCCCTAAGAGCAGCGGCCAGTTCATCCAAATTTTGCGGCATTTGGAAACTCACTTGATCTCCCCCTCTCCCACGGCGTTCACAGCCTTCACGATTTTTTCATATCCTGTACAGCGGCACAGGTTTCCCTCGATAGCTCTCTTTATCTCCTCCACGGTGGGATGGGGATTTTCATAGAGCAGCGCCTTACAGGACAATATCATGCCCGGCGTGCAGAATCCGCACTGAACGGCTCCCATTTGGATAAATGCTTTCTGCAGCGCGTCCAATTCTCCGTTCTGTTCCAGGCCCTCAATGGTGGTGATCTCCCGGCCCATGACCTGACCTGCGAAAACTGTACAGCTTGTCACCGCCTTTTTATCCAGCAGCACTGTACAGGCCCCACACTCTCCCTCACTGCATCCCTCTTTCACACCTGTCAGTCCGCAGTCCTCACGCAGAAAATCGAGCAGACGTTTTGTCGGCTCTGTGTCTTTCTCTACCTGTTTTCCGTTAATCATACATCTGAGCAGCATTCTATTCACCCTCTCCTGCTTTTTTCTTATATTTCCAACACCTCTTTGTGCGTTTTTCAGTCTGTTCTATGTCTGATGAGACTATTGTATATCATTTCCGTTGAAAAACCGTTGAAATTCTTCTGGTTTTTTGTCTAATTTCCAAGAATCTCTTGACGGAAGACGTTTTTTCTTAAATAATGGGTAACAGACAGGAGGATTAACTATGGAACTGGAAAACAGCTACCTGGAGGAGGGTTTTCCCTTTCAGGGACGAAAACGAAAAAAAATGGAAGAGTTTTTGGAAAAAAGCGGCCTGACCTACGACCCACAGATCATCTACTCTGTTCTTCTGTGCCGGGAAGACGGAGAGATCATAGGCTGCGGTTCCAGACATGAAAATATTTTAAAATGCATTGCTGTGGATGAAGCTTACCAGGGCGAGGGGCTTCTGCAGAGGATCGTCACACAGCTTATCAAACAGGCTTATACCTGCAGTATCCCGCACCTGTTTTTATTTACCAAACCGGAATACCGGACTGTTTTTACAGATATGGGATTTTACACTATAACGGGTACGGATTCCATGCTTCTGCTGGAAAACAGGAAGGACGGTATCTCCCGTTATCTGGAGCAGGAGCTTGCCCGGCACCCTCTCCCCTCCAAAGAAGACGCCGGGGCCATTGTCATGAACGCCAACCCCTTCACCTGCGGCCACCGCTATCTGACGGAAACAGCAGCCCGGGTGTGCAGCGTATTGCATGTCTTTGTCCTCTCCGCTGACGCCTCGGAATTTCCCGCAGACGTGAGGCTCCGCCTTGTGGAGGAGGGCTGCAGGGATCTTAAAAATGTGGTGGTCCACGGCAGTTCCGAGTATCTCATATCCCATGCCACCTTTCCCGACTATTTCCTGAAAGATAAAGCCGGGGCGTCGGACAGGGCCGCGGAACTGGATCTGAAGATTTTTGCTGATCATTTCAGGGATGCCTTTCATATTACGAAGCGTTTTGTGGGCGAGGAGCCTTTTTCTCTGGTCACCAGAGCATATAATGAACAGATGAAGCGAACCCTTCCGGCTTGTGGCATCGAAGTGGTGGAGATACCCCGGAAGACAGCAGGCGATACCGTCATCAGTGCAACCTATGTGCGCGAAAAATTCCTAAAAGGAGACTGGGACGCCCTGCGCCCGCTGGTGCCTGATACCACCTACCGTTATCTGGTATCAGAGGCGGGAACCGCACTTAGAAAACAATTATTGGAGAGACAGTCATGAACCATACAGACTTATGCACAGGCACTGCCATTACCCTGCAGCAGGTGTTAGATGCCAGGGAACAGCGGGCAGCCGTGCAAAACGAAATGTTAAAAGACCTGCACAGTGACCATGCCGCCCTTATCAGCTTTACACTGAATATTGTGGGACCGGTCAAAGTCTTTCCCTATACGATCCTGGCCTACGAGGCAGGCCTGGAAGCCATACGGGAATGTCTCATGTGGCTGGAAGCAGATATCACAGATTTCCGGGAAGTCCGGGAGAACACGGGTTATGAGGCTTTCTTTTCTATAAAAAAGGAAACGGGAATTGCGGATATCTGTAAAGAACATCTCACAGAACTGGAGGAAACACATCCCGTTGGCCGTCTGTTTGACATTGATGTGCTTCGGTCTGACGGCACTAAGGTGTCCAGGGAATCCCTGGGTTATATGGGACGCACCTGCCTTCTCTGTGATAAGCCGGCTTTTCTGTGCGGACGCTCCCGCAGGCACACAGCCCAGGAACTGGTGGAACGGGAAACAGCCCTCATCAGAGATTTTTTTGTGGAACGTTTTTCCGTCCATGTGGGACTGTTGATGCAGAAGGCACTTTTTTATGAAGTAAATACAACTTTGAAACCGGGACTTGTGGACCTTGTGCATAATGGCGCCCACACAGATATGGACCGGCATACCTTCCGGGACAGTGCCTATGCTCTTACTTCTTATTTTATTGAGACCACCCGGCGGGGTATGGAATTCGCCCTGGAAGGAAGAAAGGAGGAGGATCTGCCCGCTCTTTTTACCTCTCTGCGCCCGCTGGGTATGGCTGCTGAGGTGGCTATGAGACAGGCAACAGGTGGGGTCAACACCCATAAGGGTATGATTTTTTCCGGGGGAATCCTCTGCTGCGCCCTTGGCTATGATATGGTTTCCAGAGACGGCATCGGCTCCTTCCGCCTGAAATACACAAATCCGGCAGAAGCATTTCCCCATTTAAAAGGTACTGTGCAGCGCATGCTGCCTTATCTTCTGGAGGACTATCAGACCCTTCCTGCCGGAGAAGCTGCAAGCCACGGAGAACGTCTGTATATACAGTATGGCATCACCGGAATCCGCGGGGAGGCACATCTTGGATTTCCCTCTCTCTTTCACATGGGGTATCCCCTTTTTATCCGCATGCTGTCTCAGGGGTACTCCCTAAATGAAGCGGGATGTATCGTGCTCCTGCACTATATAGCCTACACAGAGGACTCCAATCTCATCATCCGCTCCGGCTATGATACTGCAGCACGAATCCGGTCTGAACTAAAAAACTTTCTGGAAAAGGCTCCCTACAGCGAACAACTGGCTATACTTCCCAGACTGGATGACCATTTCGTACAGAACCATATAAGTCCGGGCGGAAGCGCGGATATGCTGGCACTCACTTATTTCTTATATTTTATAAGCACACTGCCCTGTAAATGGGATTAGAGAGCTGTGCGGAAAGGAAACAGCGATGGAATTTAACATCAGAAAAGCAGACTACAGTGACATTCCTGCCATTATGCAGGTCATGGCAGACGCACAGAAAGCTATGGAACACCCGGAATGGTTCTGTTCCGACTGTGAGGAATACATGAAAAAACACATTGACGCGTACGGCTTTACTATTATCGCAGAAGCCCTCCCAAAGTCCTCCCCGGCAGGTTTTTTCCTTATAAAATTCCCGGGTCTTACAGAGGAAAACCTTGGGTACTTACTCAACTATTCAGAGGATGAACTGCTGAAGACCGTTCACATGGACATGGCTGTCGTACATCCCGCTTACCAGGGAAACCGGCTCCAGGCCCGTATGCTCCAAAAGGCAGAGGAGGTGCTTTCCGATTCCCCTGTTATGAGGAACCGGCTTCTGGCCACCGTGCATCCTGACAACCGCTACAGTCTGAACAATATGCTGAACAACGGCTATAAGATCGTAAAAACCACCAGCCTTTACGGCGGCCTGCCAAGGCATGTGCTTCAGAAAATATTATAATATTTATTTTTATTCCGGTTTTGTTATAATTTATCACTTTCTTCGCAGACTATATGCATGGAGGTGATTACAGTGGAAAACGATTATCAGGTAGCTTCTATCTCAGAAGACTGTGTCTCAGAGATCAATGAGCTTCAGAACAAATTAAATAAAGAAACTGACAAGGATATTGTACTTATCGCTTATCAGTCAAAGGCAGACGAATAGGATTGCTGCGTCAGAAGGGGCTTTTTTGCCCCTTCTGTTTTGATGTCAGGCTTCTCCCTTTCCCATCCGGGAATCCGAAGAAAACTACCCACCGGAATCACTGCCTTAGGTTTCTCCAAATGTTCCTGCAAAAATTTTTCCATCCATACCACATCACGCCATTGCCCGTCTTTATAGCCGCATTTTGAAAAATGTCCCACGATCCGGTATCCCATTTTTTCATGAAATCCCATACTCTCCGGATTGGGATATGTGATACATGCATTGGCATTCGTTATATTCTGTTTTCTCAAAATATCCTCCAATGCTGTATAGAGCTGACGGCCTATGCCTTTTCCCTTGGCATTTTCTTTCAGATAAACCGTTGTCTCCACAGCCCAGTCATAAGCCGGCCTCCCTTTAAAAGGGGATGCGTATGCATAGCCAACGATTTCGCCGTTCTGCTCTGCGGCCAGGTATGGGTATTTCTTCAAAGTCTCCCGGATCCTTTTTGTAAATTCCTCCTGAGAAGGCACCTGGTATTCAAAAGTGATACAGGTATTTTCCACATACGGTTCATAGATTCCAAGAAGTGTAAAAGCATCATCCGGTTCTGCCATTCTGATGCGCAGATCATTTGCATTTTTATTCATAGACTTTCCATTTCCCTTTCCCATTTTTTTTCTTCGTCGGCCTGAGGATATATTGTCCTGCTGTATTTTATCTGACTAAAGGAATCCCCTCGGTATATGGTCCTTTTTTCATCTGTTTCGTCAAAAGCATTCCGCATATAAAACTGTCTTGCCTTTTTATTGCAGGCTAAAGTCCATAGAGATATTTCGCGCTTTTCCAATTCCCTTGCCTTGTTCACTGCAAAATCCACAGCCGCAGTACCTGCCCCTGAATTTCTAAAAGATTCTATCATATAAAGACTTTCTATCTCCATACAGCTTTCACTGATTGTCGATAGGAGCAGAATCCCGATTGGCGTCTCCCCTTTGAAAACCAGATAATCAAAAGAATCATCCTCATGCATTCTTCCTAAAAATTCTTTTTTTCTGACCTCAACAGATTGAGACAACAGGTATACCTCATCAAAAATACCTCTATAAGACTGCTGCCAGGCTGTCGCATGGATATACGCCGCTGTTTCTATATCCGAAGCCTCCGCTTTTCTCAACGCAATTCCTTTCTTAAAACCATGGGACATCATATTCTTCAACCTCCCCTGCATCCAGATTCACAGAATAACCAGCAGCAGTGTCTGCTTTTTCATGATACTTTTTATACATGACAAACAGCAGAGAGTCCCCGTCATCTGAAACCCTGTCATACACTACCGTTACCTCATAAGGCCTGTCTGCCTCATTTTCATATTCGGCAGTATCACCTCCCAATACAGCATAGAAATTCCCCTTTGCATTATACATTTTTTCTGATGTTGTATACTGCTTCGAGAGTTCATTCTCATACAGGAAATCATAAGAGCTTTCCATCCTGCTGAAATAATCCTGATTTTCCTTATCTGTGTCCTCCCTGATCTGTTCCATCATTTCGCTTTCCTCAAGGGAATCCAACAGTTCATTGTAAGTCTGCTCCAAAGTTTTCTCTGTATGATCCGCATTCGTATAATAAGCTCTGTCCCTTTCCACCTGATCAGATTCCCCTGCACCGCCAAAAGCCAGGCTGCATAACCTTACACTGCCTTTCACTTCTATCTCTACCTGCAAAGCCCCGGTGAATTTTTCAAATATAGGGTCTTCTATGGCATCGGCTATCATCCCGGCAGCCTCTTTGGAAGCCTGTCTCATCTCCGCCTCACTATTCACAATAAGACGATATCCTGTGATCCCGTTCTCTTCCTCCTCACTCCACTTGGTGCAAAATCCTTTTTCCTCATACGTCTTTTTAAAATAATACGCCTGAATATTATCTATAAAATCATCTGAAAGTCCGCTGCCGGAACCGATGGGATATCTGAGAATGTGGACAGCTATATCCGGATATTTTTCGTTCCTGTATGCCCCTGAACTCTTTTCAAAATCCATTCCATATTTATCTTCCAGCAGTCTGATATCCCTCTCTTCATCCCACTCAAACTTTTTCCTGCCAAAGAAAGATATCTTATCCCAATATGTATAATCTGACGTATATCCCCCTGACTGCTCCGCCACACAAATCATACCCAAGCCGATATCATACTCTGTGGGAGAAGTGAACAGAAAGTAAAAAAAGCCGGCCAAAAACACGATCACCGCCACAACAGCATAAATGACAGTCACCACCACAGCCAGCACTTTATACTTAATCCTGGTCAGATAATATCCGATCAGCAGAGCCGGAAAAAGAAAAGCCAAAACCCAAAACAGGGCCTGCACCCATATCCTGAACTCAACTCCGATCCCCTGCAGAATAAATTTTGCAAGGCCAAATCCCATTAAGCTTCCGAGGTAAATGATCCAGGGAAGCACATACTTTGTCTTACGTTCCATACTGTCTCCTATCCGAAAAATACGGTTTCCAAAGTACCATACCCCATGCCGTTTTGGATTCTGACGGCATATTCATGACACAGTCTGTCAAAATAAGGAATCCATTCCTGTCTGCCGGATTTTTCAGCCAGAACCCGCAGCAGCATTTTCAGTTTTCCCTCTGTTCTCTGCAGATCATCACCTGAAAAATACTGTTTCACTGCATCCATATCCTGACTGCAGAGCGAAAGCTCTGAAAGACGCCTGTCAGCGATCATGCATCCAAATGCTGTCACCAGCACCATCTCGCTGATGTTTCCCATGTATGCAGTGCCGACCCGGCTCTGTATCCGCCCCAGCAGCTGCCTCACAGCCTGTTGGGGAAAACATTCCAAAAATCCTTTCTCCAATACTATATCACATAAATATTGATAAATGATATCTATTCCGCACATTTCTCCGCTGAAATTCACAGTCGGATAATCCAGTGTCAGCAAATGATCCTGTGGTCTGAATCTGGCATCGTAAAAGATAAAAAACGAAGGCATTCCTTCCAGGACAGTAGCCCTGTAATTGCTGCAGCCATAATCACAGAAATCTCTGCTCATTTTGTCATAGATAGCTTTGGCCTTATGCACCTTTTCTACTACCCTGTCATAACCGATCTTATACGCGTCTTCCGCTTTCACTGCCTGTTTTCCCATTAATGCATTAGACGAAATATCGCCGCACTCCTTCACGCAGTAGATCACTGCTTCCATCAGCATCTGTGCCGTATCATAAGTCACAGAGCTGCTTTCCTTGGAGGTATATTTATCTGCAAGCCATGCCGTTATAGGAAGCAATTCCTCTAATTGATATTCCATTTGCCATTTCCCCTTTCTGTCACAGATGACAACTCTCCTCTACTCCCAGAACAACTCTTTCAGAACAGACTGATAAAGCTCTACGTCCCACCGTGTCTCCTCACTGAGTTCTTCATACTCATCTGCGCCCCCGCTCTTTGTGAATCCGCGATACCCTCCCCTGACAGCCTTTGAAAAACGTTCCAGACATGTATTTTCCAGATAATCCAAATCTCCGTAACACACGGATTCATACTGCTGCCTCATAAATGTCAGCAGCTCATCATCTGTCAGCTTATCCTGGGATTCACTTTTAAAATGATAAAAGATATCCTGCAGTCTGGTCAGGACTGCCAGATAGTTCTCCCTGCTGATATACTGGGAATCACAGAAGCTATAGACAAGTTTGTCCAGAATCCCTTTGCCAAATTCTACCCTGCCGTACTTTTTCAGGCTCTCATCCCGGCTCACGATCAACGCTTTTGCTTCCTCCTTAGTGAGTGCCAATCCGAACATTTCCGTCTTTTGATTGTACGCGTCCAGCATTGCCAGTTCATCCTTCTGCCGATTCTTAGTCAACAGTTCAAAAATCTGTTTTTCCATGGACCATCCACCTGTTCTTTCTAAAATCATTTTACCGGTTTCTACAGCTATTCCATCTCTGCATTCACATTGTCACATTCCCTGTACCTGTGAATTGTAACGCTCATTATACAGCTCCAGTATTTCCATTACAAGCCTTGAAAAAAGCCCCTTTTTGTGGTAATATAATAGTGAAAAAGGAAGCAGAAAATAAATATCTGCTTCCTTTTTGTCACTTCTTTATTCTATTCTTTTGCCTTTAACGCCTCCACCATATTTATATGCGGAATCTTCCGCGATACTGCCAGACTGATCAACCAGGAGAGTGCCAAAGTCCCGGCTGCGCTGAAAATCCAGGACATTCCTTTTATAAATATGGGCACATCCATAGACTCCGGTATGGTTGACAGCATATATATCAGGAGTCCATATCCGGCGGGAAGTCCAAGCAGGATACCTGCAGCGGAAAGCCACACGTTCTGTTCCACCATGACACTGCGTATTTTCATATCGGCAAATCCCAGAACCTTCATAGTGGCGAACTCCCGGCCGCGCTCCAGATAAGACAGCACACCCAGGTTATACAGCATGACACCTCCCAGGATCACGGCACCCAATACCAGCAGGGCGATCATCATGATCATCCCCTCCATCATGGCGTCTATCCCCTTTGTCAGATCACTTTGATGGGTAATACTGCACTCTTTTTCATAACCTGCGAATCCCCGGACCGGTTCCTTTCCGATGATCCCGGTGGGCACAAAGACGCCCTGTTCTTTTTCAAAAGAACTTTTCATGATCGTGATTCCCTGGCTGAGAGGGGTGCGGATGACTGCCTCCACTTTCGAGTCCCTCCATTCCTTTTCCCCGGCCTGTTTCCAGGTCACTGTATCCCCTGTTTTCAGGCCCATACTGTCAGCGGTTTTCTTTGAAAGAGCTATGCCGTCACCAATCCCCATAAAATCATCCAGGCTGCCCGCCAGTTTTATATATTTTGTACTCTCCGGGACCGTAAGGCTGACCTCCTTTTCTTTTTTGCCATCCTTTATAACCGCGGATGTCTCCATCAAATACTCCCCCTCCGTACGCGAAAGCAGTACCCTTTGCCCTTCTGTATCCGGCAGATTTGTAATTTTACACTCATAGACCTGCTGTTTTGTGAATGTCCATTCAGACAGGTTCTGAAAGGTATCAAACAGCGCAAAAGCGCAGAACAGCAGCGCTGTACATCCCAAAATACCGCACAGGGTCATAAAGCTGCGCAGCCGGTTTCTCTCCACATCACGAAGATTCCAGCGGCTGGAAAAGGGAAGGTGTCTGCATATTTCAGGCAGAGAGACCGTCCTTCTTCCGCTTTCCTCCCTGTAAAGACATTCGGATGCATTTCCTTTCAGATATTTTCTGCATATGACCAGACTGACTGTAATACAAAAAAGGACACAGATAACCGGCAGCAGCAGATAAACCGGCGGAAGATATCCGCCCCATTCCGGCAGCACATATATTTCTTTCATAAACGGATAGATGATTCCCGGCATCACTCTGCAGCCCAGAACACAGCCTGCAAGGGCACCACAGAAGCATATGGTACCGCTGTGGGACAGGTAATGGATCAACAGTTTTAGTCTGCTAAAACCAAATGCCTTTAGGATTCCAATCTGTGTTCTCTGATTCCTCAGCATCCTGTGCATTGTGGTCATGACGATCATCACTGCGATCATTAAAAACGCGGAGGAAAATGCAGAACCAATGGTTTTATGCTGTTTGATCTCGTCCTGTACCATGGAAACTGTGGGATGTTTTTCCGCCTCCAGCACTGTCAGATCCGGATTTTCAAGTATTTCCCGCAGCAGTTTTGTGCTCTGTTTTTCTTTTGTTTTAACAGCGGCCTGATTTACAGAATAAAGTTCCTCAGATGGCAGAAGCCGGGGACTTATCCATGCAAATCCGTAAAGTCTGTGCTCAGGCATCATGCTGCCGTCCCGGACTCCATAGATATATTCCGGGCTGTCTGCCAGACCTGCTATCTCTCCTGTGATCTCCAAGCCTTGATAGGTAAGAGTCAGTCTGTCTCCGACCTTCAGATTATTTTCTTCCGCAAATGACGCGTCCAGCCAAATACCTTTTTTACTACTGTCAAAGGGTATCCCCTCTCTTATATACAGCTTTGATATTCTGTTGTCTTTTGCAAAAATACAGTCGAGAGAGGCGTCTTCTTGTCCCTGTATTCCCATGGGAACTGCCATTCTTTCCTCCGCCTCTGTCACTCTGGTATCCTGTTCCAGCTTCTCCAGTTCTTCTTTTGTAAAAGCTGTATCATATGCCCAGACATCCGCCAGATTCTGCGACCGGATATAGTCCTCAAAATGCTTTTTAAGTCCGCCCCACTCTCCCGTAATACCCGAATACAGAAAACATCCGAAGAACATCATGAGAAAGACAGCGGCAAACTGCACTTTATTTTTTCTGATATCTCGCAGCATCTTTCTAACAAGTATCACCATTCCACCTCTTCCACACTGCACGGATCATCGCAGCATTCTATGCTTTTTATCTCCCCGCTCCTGATATGTATCACTCTGTCAGCCGCCCTTGCAATATTTGCATTATGAGTGACCACAAGCACAGTTTTCCCCTCTGACCTGCACAATTTCTGCAGCTCTGAAAGAACCATGCAGCCAGTCTCTGAATCCAGTGCCCCGGTGGGTTCGTCGCAGAGAAGGATATCCGGGTTTTTTGCGATAGCTCTTGCGATAGATACCCTCTGCTGCTCTCCTCCGGAAAGCTGTTCCGGAAACTTTTTTTCATGCCCGCTAAGTCCAACTTTCCGAAGTGCCTCACCGGCTTCAAGCGCATATTTTTTCAGTTCACGCATAAGCTCCACATTTTCCTTTACTGTCAGGGTTGGGATCAAATTATAAAACTGAAAGACAAATCCAACCCTCTTAGCCCGGTATTTTGAAAGTTCTTTTTCAGACAGCTTTGCGATATCCTCCCCGGCAACCAGTATCTCCCCCTCATCTGCCCGGTCAATCCCCCCAAGCAGGTTGAGCATGGTGGATTTTCCCGCGCCGCTGGCGCCCAGTATGACTACAAATTCTCCCTCCTCAATGTCAAAGGAAACTTTTTTCAGTGCATAATTCTTTTGCTGTCCTGCCTTATAATATCTGCTCACATGCTTCAGCTCTACTATTTTCATTTTTCCTCTTTTCCGTTACTCAAAACGCCTGCACACAATACTTTAAATACCTTGACAAATTCTTTTTTAGACTCCTCTGTCCCTTTGTGCTCTGATAATACGTGGCGCACGCAGGCGATAAATGTATTCATAATGATATCCACATAAGCGGAATCATCGTCATCCATCCCCAGATGCCATGCCAAATGCTGCTTAAATTTATGTATGGCATCATCCCTGATCTTCACAAAGCGTGTTGTCCTTAAGTCAAATAATATCACAAGCCTCTCGTCCATGAGACACTGCATCTCATGATAATCCATCAGATTATCCAAATCATCCAGAAATTCCTGCATCTCTGACATTGTAAACAGCTCATCCTGCAGTTTCATATGGTCGTCTATCATTTTCTTTACCTTTTCGACAGGCTCCCGCATAAGTTCTTCCAGAATGGCTTCTTTGTTTTCATAATAGTGATATATATTTCCCAGGGTTGTGTTGGCTTTTTTTGCAATTGTGCGCATGGAAGCCCCCTCATACCCGTGAATGAGAAATTCCTTCTGTGCTGCCTCCAATATGGTCTTCCTGATTTCGTCTTTTTTCGTCTGCACGCCCTGTCACCTCCTGCAAATATGATATCTGCTTTTTCATGCGGTTACAAGAACCTGATGCCTATAAAAATCAAAACTTAACGACTGTTCATTTTTCTTATGGAAACCAGATATATTTTAACTGATAAATATACGAACCACATCCCATTTTTGTCCAAAAATAAGACGGCAGCTTTAAATTATCCTCAAAACTGCCGCCTTATTAGAATGTTATTGATAACTATTCAGTAGGTCTGCGCATTTACTGCGCTGACCGTAAATAAACGTTCTGCATGCTTTTACTGTGCCGGGATCTTGATATGCACAGTGCTATCATTTCACAACAGGATGTTCCTGGGCATATTTTCTTCCGTAGGAATGCAGTTCGTCCATGACTATGCTGTTATTCCACTCCCGGAAACAGATTCCGTTTGGTATGGACGGATAAAATCTTCCGCCGGGACAATAGGTATCAATGGCTCTTCTGACTTCTGCCCGGATTTCTTCCTCCGTGATATTCTCAATATCCACTTTCGGGCCGTCAATACCTCCAACCATGGCAAGCTTTCCCTCTGTCACTCTCTGGATCTCCACGATATCGTTCTGTGCGATTGCCCCCTGCCAGATATCCACTCCGATTTCCACCATATCCGTTACGATCGGCTGACAGATACAGTCTGCATGATGCATATATATCATACCACAGGAATGAATGGTATCCGCAATCTCTTTTTGCAGAGGCTTGATAATTTCCCGCCATACCCTTGGTGGAAGAAAAACGTTTTGTTTGGAACCCCAGTCATCGTGATAAAAAATGATATCCGGGTGTATCTGCTCCGCAACCATTTTGATATATTTCATTTTATAGTCTGCGATCACCCGGAGCAGCCCTGCCATTTCATCCGGATATTCCAGATAATTCACCAGCGCCTCTTCCATCCCCATCAGATGATGGGAGCGCTCAAACAGACCGCCGGCACACATAAATCCCACAAATTTTTCTTTTCTGTCTACTTTTGCCGCTTCCTCTTTCACAAGAGTCCAGTCCAAATGTTCCAAATCCGGCACCGTGAGCTGCTCTTCCCACTTTTCAATATCTTTGATAACTGCATTTTCCTTATTTACCCTTGGATGGGGGCCGGGCGCACCTGGTTTAAAGATATAGACTGTTCCCCAGGAATCCTTATGCTCCAACCCATCCTGAGGACACATGTCCCCCATAAGCACAGGATCCGGAACAAGCACGATGGCGTCCATCAGATCACCATAAAAATCCGGCTGCTCCCTGTTATAAATTGCCATTGCATTTTCCCGCAGATTCATATTATTATTTCCTCCTTCATCTCTTTCTTTACGGTAACTGTTCCGCGCTTCGGCTGAATCGTTACGTGTTACGGACATTTTCATAGTTCTATTGTATAACAATCCATGTTTTCAGAAAATGTTCAGACTGTATCTATTTTTCCAGTCCTTATATGCACTCTGCCCATTCTTTTTCTTGACAAATATCCTCATAAATAATAAGATTTTGACAAAGGAGTGCATTCATATGAAAATAAATCTGGATATCATCGCAGAAGAATTATCTGCTCTTTCCCCCAGGCGGGCAGGCAGACAAAAATCAGATACGGTCAAACACAACTTGCAGGGTGCCGGCCTGTATGAGCCGCAAACAACCCTGTCACCGGAGATCTGTTATGCAGTCAGTGCTGACACCATAACAGAAACCTTTTTTTGTCCTTCCGGCATCACGCTGGCTGTGATTGGAAACGCTGATGAAGATATGCTGAATGCATTCGATGCAGATATCCTTGTGCTGAACGCAGAGAATGCACACTGCACATTCAGCGATATGTTTAATGCGCTCAATTCGGTTTTCTTAAAATACCAGGCGATCCATGCGCGGCTCACTTCTGCGGTCATGAAAAACGCCCCGCTCCAGGAAATACTAAAAATCGGGGAAGAACTTTTCGGCAATCCTCTCATTCTTTTCGATAAGAATTACTGTATTTTAGGGGAAGCTGATTCACGCCTCAAGAAGCTGGAACTGGTCTGTGACAAATGGTCTGATTCAAAAATGCTCTCCATTGATATGGTCAATGCCATAAAGACTTCACCGGAATACCGCCGATCTTCCGCCTCCTCTGATATCTGTTTTGTTTCAGACGAATATTTTGCCTATAATACACTTTTTGTCCCTGTGGAGGGAAATACTTCTCCTTTGACAGCAGCCGTCATGGAGACAGACCGCCCTCTTACCCTGGTGCATCGGCAGCTTGCTCTGTATTTTGCGGGAATCCTGCGTCTTGCTCTGGGGAGAAATCATTTAAGCTCGGGACATTCTCTGAGATTTGAAGATTTTTTAAAGGAACTTCTGTACGACACGCAGATCGAACAGGCTGTGATAGACCGCTATCTTTTGGCTATGAATTGGAAAAACGGGGATAACTATCTTCTGGTAACTTTTCAGACAAACCGTTTTGACAAAATCAATTCCATATACAACAATATCTGCGTCAATATTGAAAAACAGGTTGCGGAGAGCTTTGCCTTTTATTTTGAGGACAACCTGCTCACTGTCATCAATCTGGACCATGCACGTCTATCAAAGGCGGATGCGGTCCATAAGCTCTCTATTTTCCTCCGGGAAGGGCTGTTTCACGCCGGCATCAGTTACGTCTTCTTTGATTTCAGCACTTTTTCCAGCTATTATAAGCAGACATTGGGGGCTTTGGAGATGGGTGAAAAATATAGCCCCCATGAGTGGTGCTATGATTTTGAGGACTATGTGCTGCATTATTTTATGCATTACGGTACAAGCCGGATCGACGGAAGGCATCTGTGCCATCCCGGTGTAGTCCAGCTTTATATCCATGACTTAAAGAATAAAACAAACCTTCTGGAGACTTTAAGGACTTATCTGGAGCTGGGAGGCAATGCGGTTCTCACTGCACAGAAACTTTATATCCACAGAAATACCCTGTATCAGAGACTGAAAAAAATAAATGGCATCATCCATACCAATCTGGATGACGCCAATACAAGGCTGTTCATTATGATGTCCTATACTTTTGTGGATTTGCTTGGATTAAGTCCAGTGGAATCCTGACGCATTTTCTCCCAATCACTCTTCAACATGCGATATTCCATGCGTGTTTTCATTTTGCCGTCATGCCACTCATAGTCCACATGTTCTGCCTCTCTTATCATTCCGCATTTCTGCATAACACGCTCGGAGCCTCGGTTTTCTCTGAGGCATCCGGTGGTGATGCGGTATACACCGTCCTGGGAAAAAGCAAATTCCATTACCTTTTCAAGCGCCTCTGTCACATAACCGCAGCCCCAGTATTTCGGATATGTAAAATATCCCAGATGCACCAGTTTTCCTGCCGGAGTTGTATCCGTGACCGTATAACCAATGCTTCCAATCTGTTCTCCTGTATCCCTTTTCTGTATATGAAGAAAATATCTTTGCCTGTCCTTCTCCCGCATATCCAGAAGGATATTTCTAAAATCCTCTTCCGATTCCTCTCTGGAATGGTGTTGAATATCCCGAAGATAATACATCACCTGATCATCAGCCATAAGTCTGCTGTACTCTTCTGCATCGTTCTCCGTGTAATCCCGTAAGATGAGACGTTCTGTTTCCAGGTATATCATATGGGTATCTCCTGTGTTTTGTGCTTGTAGTGATTTTTGTGCTTATACTCCAGTGCGAAACTGGAGACTTGGCTGAAAATGTTTTTCCCCAGCTTCAGCAGATTTCAATCCACCCCAGCGCAAAGCTAGAGACAAGGCCCCTGAGAACTTTGTGAAATCCGTCAAAATTTCAATCCACTCCGGCACAAAGCCGGAGACATAATGGCAAAGAAATTATGGAGCTACCTCTCTCAATTTCAATTCACTCCGGCACAAAGCCAGAGACAGCAATTTTATCCAAACAACCCCATTATTAATCACCATTTTTATACAAAATATCCAATTTTCCACTTACATCCCCTAATCCCATTACCAAAACAAATCACAAACCATTCTTTTATCAGTGCGAATCCCTCCATATATTTATGTTCACTTACCTTTCGCACTACCCTGTATTGTTTTATTATAACACCCTCCCTTCAATTATTCCAGAAACATTTTCTCCTATTCCCACCCCAAAGGATACTCTTCTCAAAAATATTTTTGATATTCCCCGTCCGGGAATTCTCCTTCTAGTCCCAGGACTCTAGAGTGTGTTTAAAAATTGCTTTCGGCAAGCTGTGCGTCTTTGACCCTGATGAGGGAGGCGTAGCGGGCTACGTTGACCGAATTGGGGGGAAATATACCGCAAAGTGGGGCGTGCAGATTGTCGGAATGAATTTTCAAACACACTCTAGGCCACATGCCTGTCTCCGCTGTTATAAATCCCATTATCATCCCCATATGGGTGTGCAAATGCCTGTGTTGTGCCAATATAAGAGTAAATCGCGTATACTTACACTCTTCCGGTCTCAGTAACAGTTCTTCATCCTCCAGTCTCCCGGTATAATCCTTAATTTTCTTCTCCACGTCCCCGAAATAGCCGCTTACTTCTTTACGAGAAAGTGTTTTTTAGTAACCACATCCAGATTATTTAAATCTTTCACATGAATTTCCGGTTCTTTGTACTCCGTATCATCTGGATTTATAAACCATAAATCCAGAGAATGCAGCATGTGATACACATGTTTCCACAAAGGCATTCCGCAATATTCCTTTTCCCAAATCGCGTCCGGAATACACGCCATCACATTTCCAACTTCCCACAAGGCCCTGTTTGTCTGCTCTCTGATGACCTCCGAATATTTCCCGTACTCCATAACTGAATCCCTTCTATTCTGCATACAGTCTCCGCACCAGCTCATCATACCCGGAACTGCCGTCCAATATATTCTTATAGGTACTTATCCAGCACGGCTGAAACCCTGCCCGAAACGCAGCAGCCTGGGACGCTGCGTTTGAGGAGGCCGCGCAGTAGATAGGAAGGATATCTCTTTCCAGAATATCATGCATCAGATGATTTACAAGCACAGATGCCAGTCCACCCTTACGATACTTTTCCATCACATCCACACCAATTTCCCAAACTCTGTCAGATTCTATGGATGCTCCGGCAAGCCCTGCGATCTCCCCGTTCCTCTCCGCGTAAAATACTATATGTGTACCTGTTCTGCCCCTCTCATCAAACATCAGGGAATTGTCAAATCCTTTTATCCCCAGAAGCTGTCCCAGTGCGTCCCCTTCCAGCTCCCTGTATGTATATCCCGGCAAAAGCTCTGTTCTCCTGTTCCCTTTTGCGTCCGGTATGTAATAGATCGACTGCCCATAAAGAAGAGGACATTCAAAAATCTCCTCCCGGCTTTTCCCGGTTAGCAGCTTTTTGGCAATTGGCCGGACAGACGGTGACACCGCCGCAACAATGGTCTCTCCAAGACTGATGACTTGGAAAAACGGATTCTGATACCCCTCTGCCCTTTTCCCTGCATTATGGAATACAAGACCTCTCTGTTCAAAAATCTCTGTTTCACATTCTAAAAAATCAGCCAGATGCCCTTTGACAACTGCCATCATTTCTATCTTATCCATCTATACCTCCCTATCCGATCCTATACCTCATATCAGTGTAGACTGCCTCTCCATCCTCAAATCCCAATTTCTTATAAAGCCCATACCCCTCTTTTGTTGCTTTCAGATCCACATAGCTAAGATCCATTTCCTCTGCTTTTTTCAGCAGCATCTCCATAAGCTGCCCGGCGATTCCCTGTCTTCTGTAAGCAGGCCCTGTATAAACATTGAGCACCGTTCCATTTTTACCGCTGATACAGTCAGGCTTTGCCGGACGCTCTGTCACCAGCAAAAAAGCGGACGCCGTCATTTCCCCCTGCGCATCCACAGCCACGAACACATGAAGGTCACGCCCCAGATGCCGCGCAAAATATCCCGGCAGTTGTCTGCGTATGGCCTCCGCAGTTCCGTGTTCCAATTCTCCATGCTCATCCTTCAGATATGCCATTCTTATCTCCGTAAGAGCTTGCGTCTCCTCCCGGTCTGCCATCCTCAGAACAACATTCCCCATAACTGTGGGGCACACATATTTTTCTCCCGGAATCTCTATTCTGTCCCTGATAGATATCTGCTCCTCTGTCATTCTATACTCCCAGCTCTTTTTTCAGATCTTCCGCGTACTTTTTCTGCTGCTTTTTCAGATACATATTTGCAGCAAATTTCATAAACGGTTTCTTCATCTCCACTTCTTCTGTAAAATCTATCTCCGTTCCGTTACCGCTCTCCCGAAGCAGACCAGTCCAATGGCCCCTCATATTTTCATTTTCCATATCAAATTCATACCGGCTAAACGGCACCTTCCTGGTGATGGTAAAGGTGGTTGGATATCCGTTTTTTGTATACTCCACAAAAGTCTTTCCGTCACCCATCTCTTCGATCCTGCTCAGATCACTGCGCCAGTTGTAATTCTTATTATCCGTGATCACCTTCCAAACCTGTTCCGCGCTGGCGGACAGGTGGATCTTCATATTTGCTTTTGCCATATCTGCCTCCGTTTACACTTTTTTACCAGTCTACCGCCTGCCGTCCTCCTTGTCAAATCAGAACTGGTTTTCCCACAAAAAAAAGCGTCTGCCTCCGTTTTCCGGATGGCAGACGCCGAAATATTTTAGTACAAGATCACATCACCAGACCGCACACAATATACAGCACTGTGGCAATCGACGCTGTCACCAGCGCATAGGGAAGCTGTGTCTTCACATGGGAGAACAGGTCTGTGCCCACGGACATGGAGGACAGGATCGTTGTATCTGAAATAGGAGAACAGTGATCTCCGAAAATACCGCCTGAGACAACCGCTCCGATGGCCAGCAGAATATTGGAATCCATAGCAACTGCCATAGGAATGGCAATTGGCATCATGATGGAGAAAGTTCCCCAGCTTGTACCTGTGCTGAATGCCATAACTGCGCCCAGAAGGAATATGATAGCAGGTCCGAAAGCACCGCTGATCCTTCCTCCGATCAGGCTTGCAAGGAAGGTACCTGTACCCAATGTCTTGATCACACCGCCGATTGCAAATGCCAGTACCAGCAGGATAACAAGCGTGAGCATATTGCTGACCCCTCTCAGCACATAATCCCCAAACTGTTTTCCGGTCATGATCTTCTGCCTTGTATAGAGCACACCCATAACAAGCAGTGTAATGGTAACTGCATAGAGGATGGAAGTAGTTCCGTCACCCTGTGTGATGTTTCCTTTTCCTGTGATAAGCAGGCCGGTGAAGGTTCCGCCGATCAGTACGATAAGAGGAAGCATCATGTTCCATTTATTCTCTTTGCCCTGCTCTACCAGCTCATCAAATCCTTCACTGTCGTTTAGCAGAGGAACAACGCCGTCGTCATACAGCTTACCTGTAGTACGCACACGCTCCTCAGCCTTTTTCATGGGTCCCCAGTCTTTTCCGCTTAGTATATAGAACAATACCATAACCAGAGATACAATACTGTAGAACTGGAACGGAAGGCTGCGGATCAGAAGATTCATGGGGTCTCCGGTGATCACGCCTGCAGTGATCTCTGCCCCGATGAGTCCCATGAGCATAGCGCCCCAGGAGTTCAGCGGAATAATGGCATTGATGGGAGCTGATGTGGAGTCACAGATATAAGCCAGTTTTTCTCTGGAAACTTTATATTTGTCGATCAGTGGTCTTGTCACAACGCCGGTGAACATGATACTTAAAAGACCGTCAATGAAAATAATGATACCGATGATATAGGCGATCATCATAGCCATTTTTTTACTTTTTACCTTATTGCCCTGCTCTGTCAGATACGTCACAAAGCCATTGACGCCGCCTGACACACGCACCAGAATAACAAATGCGCCCATCAATGTGGTGAACAGAAATGTTTTCAGGTTACCAGTATCTGCGCATACGCTCAAAATCTGGTTCACCATCTCATTTACAGCGGTGATGGGATTCCATCCGCACAGGATCAGTTCTCCGGAAAAGATACCAATCAGCAGAGCAAGCGCCACCTTACGAAACGCGATGGCAAATGCAATGGCAATGATTGGCGGAATTAATGTCAAAAAGCCGTAATCCATAATAGTCCCTCCTCTTTCGTATCAATACTGGGCAAACAAAGAGCCAAAGCCTCCTGTATGCAGATAGCAGACAGGCCCTTTTGTCTTTCCCTTTTCCAGCCAGTCCCTCATGCCGACCAGAACTTTACTGTTATAGATATTTTCAATAAAAATACCCTCTGCCCTTGCAAATTCAAAGATTTCCCGGGCGCTCTCGCTGGTATTCACACCCCAGCCCTGTCCCCGGAAACCATCCTCAATGCTGCAGAGTTCTTCCACAGGTTTCCCTGCGGGTATTCCCGTTATGGCCTCCACTTCCCCCACAGTATCCGCAATGTGTTTTCTCAGGTTTTCTCTGTCATCCTCCACACTTACGATAACGATACGGAAGGGATTCCCCATAACTGCATTTCCATACACCAGCCCTGCTGCCACGCCGCCATTTCCGCCCGGTGCAAAAATGGTCATGCCGCTGATGCCCTGCTCCCTGCACTGCTTCATAAGCTCCGGTACTGCTGCCGTATAACCCAGAGCACCTCTTCCTGTGGTCGCGCCATTTCTCACCACATAGGGATTTCTCCCCTCTTTGCAGTATTTTTCAAAAAGCTCTTCCACAAAGGCATTGCGGACATCTGAGTCCACTTCTCCGAGGAAATGGGATTTCACTCCGAGGATCTGGTTCAGCAAAAGATTGCCCTCTTTTTTCTCCGGCTCTGCTCCATTGTGGACCAACTCACAGTCCAGACCCAGCTTAGCGCAGGCCGCAGCAGTCAGAGTACATAGATTGGACTGGGCTGGTCCTGCAGCCAGGATCACTCTGTTTCCTTCTTTTACTGCCTCTCCCAGTATGTATTCCAGGCTTCTAATCTTATTGCCCCCGGGGCCGATACCTGTCATATCATCACGTTTGATATAAATGTCTCTGCAGCCCCATTGCTCCTCCAGCCTGTGCAGGCGGTGAAGCGGTGTGGGTGCCGGCATCAGCGGTACACGTTCTGTCTTCTCCAAAAAAGTCTCCAGCGGACGCATGCTTCTTTCCCCCTTTCTAACGCTCAGCGATCACCTCAACTTCACAGAGTACCCCCTTTGGCAGCGTCTTCACTGCAACACAGGAACGGGCAGGATTGGTGGTAAAGTATTTTGCATAAACCTCATTAAAAGCGGCAAAATCCTTCATGTCTGCAAGAAAACAGGTGGTCTTGATCACTTTTTCAAAACTGCTTCCCCCTGCTGCAAGCACCTGACCCACATTTTCAATAGACTGCTTTGCCTGAGCGGTGATCTCTGCCTCCACTACCTCTCCGGTAGCCGGGTCAATGGGAATCTGTCCTGAAGTAAACAAAAGTCCACTTATCCTCATTCCCTGTGAATATGGGCCGATTGCAGCCGGTGCCTTTTCTGTACTGATAATTTCCATAATTTCAGTCCCCCATTTCTCTGTCGTTTTATCATATTAAAGAGTATATCACTAAACTATTTTTTAGTCAATAGATATTTTTTCATTCTTTTACGATTTTGAATGAAATATTTTTCAGTCCAGGTTGCGTTTCCCCTGCAAAAAAGTTATAATAGGAAAAAGGAGGATCTTACCATGAATTACCTTATCCTTACAGAAACAGACAAAGCGATTTTAGAATCATATAAGACAGTCCTGGACGGACTTGCAGAATATTTAGGAGACGGATACGAACTGATTCTTCACAGCCTTGAGAATCTGGAACACTCTGTCATAAAGATCATTAACGGCCACTACACCGGACGTGTGGAGGGCGCCCCTATCACAGATCTGGCTTTAAAAATGCTGGATAATATCCGTCAGAAAAAAGAGCCGGCTGCTCTTTGCTATTTTAACAAAAAGAACGGCAACACCTTAAAATCCGCCACTATCCCAATCCTTGGGGAAAAGAAACGGATCATCGGCCTTCTCTGCATCAATTTTCACACAGAGGTCTCCTTTGCCAGCATTCTGGCAAGCTTTACCCCGGCAAGCAGCATCGTCCCCGGTGTGACAGAGACCTTCAGTGACAACGTAGATGACCTGATCACCTCCGCTCTGGACGAGGCCAAGAACAAGGTATACGCCAACCCCATGATCTCCACCACCAATAAAAATAAGGAGATCATCCATCTCCTGTACGAAAAAGGCATCTTCAATATGAAAGACGCTGTTATTAAAGTATCGGAAAGCCTCGGCATTTCAAAAAATACTGTTTATCTCCACCTGCGGAATCTGGAAAAGGAAAATAATACATAAAGAACCTTTCCATATCTGCCTGCTGTCATGTAATCAAAAAGTGCCGGACAGAAACTTTTGCTTTTCTGCCCGGCACTTCTATTATACCCTCTATTCTATTATGCCCTCTGTTCTATTCCAGAACCTCTGTCTTCTTTTTCTCATTCCTTTTGTAAACAGTACCAAATATCCCCAGAGATACCAAGATCACCGCTGCCATAAGAATACTCTGAATGGTGGAGTAAAAAGCCCCGCAGACCACAGCAAGACACATAGCCAGCGCAAAGGGAACCACAGCTACTTTCAAATTCTTCATAAGTACCGGAATCACAAGCGGTCCCACCAGTGCGGGAAAGATATTGTCAAAGGCCGGACTTACCACCGGATTTGTAAGAAGCGGCGTCATGATGGGCGCTAAAAACAGCATTCCGCAAAATACAATGACGGTAGTGACAAAGGAGGATGTGGCAACAGCCAGAATGGATACCACACGTCCCTTCTCGCTCCCCTCTTCACAATCCATAATGCGCATGGCATTTAACGCTGCAGGGAGCTTCATATTCTGGATATTTCCCGTGGAAGAAGCCAGATATACGGCTCCCGGCCCGATGATAGGCGCCATGGACAATTTCTCGCAGATACCTGTGATCATGAAGATAAGCGCAATGGGCGCTGCCACCACGAGCATTTCCTTCACATTGATATTCAGTTTGAATACGGCGCAGACCGATATGGGCACCAGCAGAAAAAACGCCCACACGATCAGTGTTGTGGTGATTCCCAGGTTATGTATGCGATTGTTAAAGGAATTCCCCTCCTGCGGGGAGGATTTCATTTTTTTCATATCTGTGTTCCTCCTATTTGATCAGACTTGTCACCAGACAGGCCATTGCCATACCGGATATCATACTGATTGAAAACGCAAATTCCTTTAGCTGCTTCCATCGCTTTGACATCCTGTCCATTAGTACCATGACCACAGCAGACACCGCTATGGTGGAGAGAGAGACCACATTTTTCACATCCACAAGATAAGGGGCTGCCAGGGTTGCCATCATACCCAAAAACATAATGTTGGGTACCAGCGCGCCAAAAGATTTTTTATTTGTGGTGATACTCTGCATTTTTTTATCATACTTTTTCAGGACCAGCGCAGACATACTGGATAAAAAGACTCCTAGTGTCACCACCCACATTATAGACCCGAACACATCTGGGGAAAAATCAGCGCTTCCAAGGCTGCTGAACCCATAAGAGGTGACTGCCATATTAGCCGCCATAGTCTCATAGGTGGCGGAACCGATAACGCTTAACCGAAGCCAGGGAAAGTATTTCCCGAGGGCCGGCAGTAAGATCATATAGCTGATGATGATCGGAAGTGACGGCACAATGGAAAATACGGTGCTGCTCTTTACCACCTTCAGAAGATCCGCTTTTGTGAATCCAATGCGGATGGCCTCCTTCCATGCTGCCCTGAAAAAGATAGCTGCCTGGACAAGAACTACAAGAATAGCCAGTCCGCATATAAAAAACATGACACTGCTGTTTGCCACAAAAGAATACTGTTTGTTCAAAATATTTCCCCCTCTCTCAAAATGCCCCTGCCTGTACTTCAGCCGGGATCACGCTGTGATACTCAAATCCGTTCTTAGCCTTTTCCATATATTCCCTGGCTTTTTGGCTATTTGGGGATTTTCCATTATATCCAGTGTTGTTCTGGCAATGACCGAAGCCGCAGCCTCCATACCTCTTTTTGCGATCCCCGATTTTCCCTGAGCCACTGCCAGCCAGGAATGGGCAGGGGTTCCCAGGGCGTAACAGGCACTTCCAAACCAGGCAGTCGGCACTGTCCAGCTCACGTCACCCACATCGGTAGAGCCCATCTTGACAGGAACCGGAGGAAATATGGTATCCGCCATGGCTCCTCGGAAAAACGCATTTCCCTTTTCCCCATAAAACTGTTTCGCAAGCCCCTGGTATGTCTTCCAGTCACCGGGGTCTCCCACCTTATGGAATTTCTCTGCGCAGGCCATCTCCTCCTCCGTATATTTCAACGGATAGATTTCCCGGATATGGCTGAACACCAACTGGTCCAGTGTCTTATTCTGCAGGACATCCGAATAGGCACTCACCATAAAAGCTTTGCCGGCTCCGCCTTCCTCACCGGGACAGCCATAGTAGATCACAGTGCCGTCCATTGGGTTTTTCATGAGATAATCTTTTACCGCCACGGCAGCTTCCATACCTCCGGTGCCCAGAAGATGATGCCCGCAACCATGCCCGGGTGCCCCTTCTTTTTCAGGCATTTTTTCGGTCACATCCGCTTTCTGGGACATTCCGGGAAGGGCATCATATTCTCCCAATATGCCGATCACAGGGTGTCCGGAACCAAACTTTGCACAAAATGCGGTCTCTATTCCCCCGATTCCCTCCTCAATGTCAAAGCCCTCTGTGCGCAGAGTCTCCATTTGCAGCCCGGCGGACTGCTTTTCCTGAAAACGTGTCTCCGCAAACTCCCAGATCCTGTCACTGATATTTTCAAATACTGCCCTTTTTTCCTCCAGCAGTTTGTCAAGCATTTCATATTTCATAAGATATCCTCTCGTTTCCGGCACCGGGCCTTTTCTCTTGGCGGGAAGAAGTATTTTCATCAAAACTTTGTTCCAAAGCCTTGACAGATCCCTGCGCTCTTTCGGGTCAAGGCCATACTGAAAAGCTCCGTTTGTTTTTTCATCAAATAATACCCGTTCAAAGGGTACCAGTCTGCAGTCATAGCTTTCATCCTGTTTCTCCTCAGCAAGTATATAGACAGGAACCCATCACCTGATTCCTGCCCAGAGGTGCTTTGTCATAGACTGTGGATTCCAGATTGGTACAGGTAATGTCAGCGCCAAAATAAAAATCCGCAATTTCATTAAACAGATGGGGCGTATTTTCATAGGTCAGGCAGTCCACAGCCATCAGATCCCCTGCTGCTGACAGGGCGATTTCTGTCTGAACCTGAAAATCCTCCGGCAGGGAGAATTCCATTCTATGTTCAGAAAAATACGCCTCGATCCCCGAATACTTTTCTGCCGTCTCAAGCTGGTGCACCCAGCAGCGGTATGCCCATTTCAGTTTCTCAAATGTGTTGTCTGCCACATCATACACATCCTTTACCGGCTGCGGGTACCTGAACTGATCCCACATCACCACACTGGCTGCCCTGGCAAGCCACTGAATGGGTTTTGATGTTTTATATTTCATTTTCCCTCCTGCTTTCTCTGTCTTTCGGCCTCTGCCGCTTTTCTGATCACAGTATAACTTTACAAAGAGAGAGAAAACAGGGCGGATAAAATAACTATAGGGATGTTTTGGGGTCACTTTTCAGAAAAGAAAAAAACAGATTAAAAAAGATATCCTTTTTTTAATCTGTTTCCCGCCTGATAAGAAAAACGGCAATGGCGTTGAGTGTCAGGGACTGATGGATCTCATATCTGCCGTCTATGGACTCCTCCATAAGAGAGATCGAGGGATTGCAGAAATTTTCCAGGTATTCTACAATGTCATCCTCCTCCAGAGGATTGGAAAAATTCATTTTGAGCCAGTTATTATAGAGACTGCCGTTGTCACGGTCCAGCCGTATGCTTTTGATCCGGTAGCGGCCCGCAGGGATATTCTGCAGAACCAGATTTACATTTTTTATGTTTCCGCTTCCCCTTACATTATCCAGAGACCGAAAGGGGTCTATATAACAGGGATGATACATGAGAACAGCCATAGTTCCTCTTTTGTCCATGGTCACTAAAATATGGTTTTGGAACATGAGCACCTGCTGTTTTAAAAGCATCAGGGAGCGGAGCGTAAAAAACAGCGGCCTCCTGATATTATTATACAAAAACAGACTCAGCGGATAAGACAAAAGCGCCGGCATAGGGTTCTCCCTGCTGGAAAGATTCAGGGCAAAGGCAATTCCGGCTGTCATCTGAGCCAGGGAAAACACCATATCCGCGATCAGAGCGGTCCTGTGAAACTCACCTGCCTCCACCTGGGATTTTCCCGTGAGTGTGTTAAAGTGAGTTAAAAATATAGGCAGCCTGGCCCCTGCTTCCTCCATCCAGCCCTTCACAGCCTCCAGTCTTCTGTGATGGCAGGTTCTGTGAAACTCCTGGTATTTCACCGCGTCTGCAGGGGCCACAGCCTGATTGGGGTCTGAGGTGAAGCTCAGAAAATCCACAAGCAGCAAAAACTGGTTATGCAGAACAAATTCCATTTTCTCCACAGGGTAGGGATGTTCTCCCACAAGTATACCTGTCCTGAACTGGGAACAGATCTGCTTTATCATGGCAGCCGCCTCCAGTACAAAAGACAGTTCCCTGTCCGGCGCACAGAGTTCAAAATGCCACTGTTCCAGATATTCCTCCTCGAATCTGCCACATACAATCTCCAACTGGCGCTTCATACGCCCTAAAATGTACTGCTGCCTTTCCCTTTCCATACCGGCAGCCTCTGTTAGCTCGATTCTCACAAAGGGAACCAGCCCCATCTGCCTCAGATTGTTTATGATCTCCGTACATTGAAAGTAATGGATCAGCTCTCTGTCCGGTACGTCATCCTTTTCAAAGAAAAAGCCATGGAACATGGCATATTCAAATCCGATGGCCTTCTGTGCCTCCCGGATCTGCATCTGTACCGTACTCTGCAGTGCCGACAAAATATGCCCTATATCCAGAATCTTCTTAGGAAAATCCACCTGGAACCTCTTGGCTGTTCTCACATTCAAGACAGCTCGCTCCGGCTCTCCCATGTCTGCCTCCGGTTCAAAGCGGCTTACATAGCGCACCAGCGCCTCCAGGGATTCCGGGGATTTTGCCCGGCCCCCTTTATCCTGTCCGCCGGATGTCCTAGTACCTGTCTTTTGTGCCAGCGCATATTTCTTCCTGTATTCGCCCGGGGAACAGCCATACTTTTTCCTAAACTGGCTGTTAAAGGTCTTGACTCCTGAAAACCCGCAGTTCATGGCACTTCTGGTAACAGGCTCCCCGGTATAGATAAGGTCGTGCACCGCAGCCTTTATGCGGATACCCGTCAGATATTCCAGATAAGAGACTCCTGTTTCTTTTCTGAATAATTTGGACAGATACGGAACCGACAGATAAGCCTCCCCTGCAAGCTGTTCCAGAGTGATAGGGTTCCTGTAATTCTGGCTGATATAAGAGAGTATGGGATAGAGCTTTCCATCCCGGGATATATCAGTCATCTCATATGTTTCCCCGGAAATAAAATGGTGCAGCAGAGTATGCAGCACCAGCAATAATTCCGATTGGAAAAGGAGCCTGTCCTCCTCACCCTGTTTTAAATAGATAAAAGCCATACGCGCCACTCTCTGCTTCAGGGATTCGTACAGGGACTCTGTCCCGGACTGCGCCCTGGCCGTACTGCAGGTATAGCGGTTTTTCAGTATTTCCGGACAGCGGGTGCTCAGATATTCTCCGGACACACGAAGAAACAGCACGATATTCTGTCCCCGGCTCTCCACCGAGTACAATTCTCTGTGGTTAATGACCGCCAGACTGTTGCTCTCTAAAATGCCGGCTTCCCCAAAGGTCTCCAGCACCACCTGCCCCCGCAGGACAAGAAGAAAGGAAGGCCCGTCATTCAACTGATGGCTCAGGCTCTCCATATGGTCTAAATATACCTGAAAGTTATCCATTCCGGCTCTCCTTTTTCATATCCGATACTGTCCTGCATTACAGAAGCAGATTCAGCAGCCCGATGATAAACCCGATCAATGCTCCCAGATTGATGACAGCATTCAGCTCTTTTTTCATAATGGACATGAGGACATTTTCCACTTCCAGCACATCCATACCGTTTACCTTCTCTTCTACTACTTTGGCGATGTGGAACTGTTCTGCCAGTTCTCCCGCTTTGTCACCCACAAATTTCACGTAGATGCTCTCCACCAGGGCGCGGATCTTCTCTTCACCCAGAGGGATGGATTCTATGATCTCTCCGACTTTGCGGCTCTCCACAGACGCGATCTCTCCCACTACCACCGGATGGATCTTGTCATGCCCGTTCTCTCTGATATAATCCCCCACTTTTCTTCCAATGGGTTCCGCAATGGAATTGATCAGATCATCAGTGAGAAACATGGACACCATGGAGCCTTGGAATTTCTGCTTTACTTCTTTGGCGCCTTCCTCTGCAATGATGGAGCCTACATCCAGCTTGTCCAGGCCTTCTGTGATGCGGTCCGTGATAAAATCCTCCAGCTTTTCCCGCATCGCTTCATAGTCGCCCTGCTCCACATAGTGCTGCAGGAAACCTTCAACGGTATCATCGCTTTTCTGCACCTTCTGGACACCCTCGCTGATACGGCTGACAATGGTATTTTTCACACCCTCGGACAGCAGCATATCCTCCAGATCCGTCTTCGTGATCAGATGATCCCCCACAGCACTTCCCAGCGCCTTTGCCAGTCTGCTTTTTCCTCTCGGGATAATGCCCGGTGTAAAGGGCAGCGTCCAGTTCCCGATCTTCACCGGGTACAGGGGGCGAAACAACATCTTCACTGCAATATAATTCGTACAGTAGCCAATGACCGCTCCAATGAGCGGCCCGGCCAGTAAACGTAAAAAATTCATCTATATCCCTTCTATTCGTTGTGTTCAATCATGATCTTCAGTATCTCTTTGTCTGTCTGCTTCATGCCTTCCTTGCCTATGTATCCCACACAGCTAATGGTCTCAGGGGTATCCTCCTGCAAGATCCCTGTGTAAGGGGCATAGACTTTGTTCTTCATAGCCAGGTTATGAGCCATGATGGCAGCATCCAGACTGGTGGCGATCTTGGCCGCACAGGAGATTTTCGCTCCGTCGCAGATAATACCCGGTATATTGGCCAGTGTATTCTCCACTGTCATCTTGATCTGATCCAGTGTTCCGCCCACCATATAGGTGAGAGCCGCACCACTGGCACAGGACGCAGACACCGCACCACAGAAGGCTGAGAGCTTGCCGATATAAGTTTTCTGGTAAATGGTCAGCAGATTGGAAAACACTAAAGAGCGGTAAAGTGTCTCCTGATCCACCTGCTTGATCCTGGCATAGACCACCACAGGTACAGAGGATGCAATTCCCTGGTTGCCGGAACCGGAATTGATGATGACCGGAAGGTCACATCCCCCCATTCTGGCCTCAGAGCCTGCCGCGGCATAGGCCTTCATCTGATTCAGCGTGGTGTCAGGATAAGACTCCACCAGAAGCTTTCCAAGCCCCAGTCCGTATCCGCCTTTCATTCCCTCATTGGCTATGGCCATATTACAGGTAATCTGTCTCTCTATTAAATGCTGTACTTTGGAAAGCTCCACCGTATCAGCAAATTCTTTGATATTTTCCATATTCAGGATGACTTTTCTCTCATCCGTGTCGTCATGCTCAAACTTTGCGGCGCCTTCCAGCAGTTCTTTTCCGTCTTTTCGGATACTGGTGATGTTGGTATGTCCGTCACGGATTTCCACCACTGCGCTGTGTTCCTCTGTATACAGCTCCAGAATAATATGGAGCACACTGGGACTGTCCAAAAATTCCACCTTACAGACACCTTTTTTCAGCATTTCTTTTGCCTTCTCAATATCCGCGTCTGTGACATCCTCCAAGACCTCCATCTGCTTCCCGGCATTTCCGCCGGCAATGCCCAGAAGTACGCCGGCCTCTATGCCAACCAGTCCTTTGGAATTGGGTATGGTGACACAGCGCACATTTTTAATGATATTGCCGCTGCATTTGGCGATGACATTTTCAGGCATCCCGCCCAATATTTCTCTTGCCCTGGCACCGCCGTACGCAAGCGCAATAGGCTCTGTGCATCCCATGGCAGGAACCAGTTCAGATTCCAGGATTTTTATATAATCTTCTATCATTTCATTTGTCATCATTTTTTACCCTCTCCCAAAAAATTTTCCGCGCCAGTTCCCCCACATGCGGATCAAAAAGTATTCATAGGCCTTGTCAAACAAAAACAGGGCGATCTGGCCTCCCAACAGGAAAAACAACAGCACTTTATCTGAAATCTCACCTGCAAAAAGCAGTTTTGGAAACAGGAAAAGTGCAGGCACATACATGATATTAAAGATCACGAATTTTCCTGCTGTAAAAACCAGCTTTGGTTTTTTCATATTCTGGTGCTTTCCCAGAAAACGCCACAAGCCTTCCACAAAAAGTACATAGGCACCCATCATGGCAAACGTAATGCAATAGAGCTTCTGAGGCGCCAGAAGAAATCCCAGAAGCAGAGTTCCCCCGAAAAATATGATCCCTGTCTTGAGGTCGTATTCTCTCACGATAATGCCCACACAGAAAGCGGCTGCTGCCAGAAAAAACAAAGTATTAAAATCCAGAACACCGCTGAGTATAATCATAACCACCGACAAGGCCATCAAAAGGCCGGATACGGCCATTTTCTTTCCGCTTACATGCATGGACAAAGATCTCCTCCCATACACTCACACAAACTGTCAGCGCACCACAGATCACAGCAGAAGTTTCCCGTACCGCAGGAAGAGCCGCCGTTGTTTGCGTAAGGACTGCCGCCGCCCTGGTATCTCTGGCTGTTCCACTGCAAGCGGTTCACCAGGTTGGAATACTCCGGATTGCCCGGTTCCATGGAAGATGCCTGTCTTGCCAGATTCAGTGCATTTACATTGTTACCCATTCCCATATTGGCCACTGCGCTCAGATAATACCACTGGGCGCTCCTGTTCTGTATACGGGAAAGCACATTGAGCGCCTGCTGGTACTGGCGGGCATTCAGGTAGTTGGCTGCTGCCTGAAGCTGCACATTGTCTTCTGAGGATGCATAATTCTGCTGGCTGTATCCCCCGGAGCTGTAGCTGCTCCCTGCGCTGCTGCCGTAACCGCTCTGGTAGCCCCCGTCCCTCTCATGCATGATCTGGTCGTAGGCCTCCTGCACTTCCTTAAATTTTTCCTCTGCCAACCCTGCCAGCGGATTATCCACATAGGAATCGGGATGGTATTTTCTGCTCAAATCCCGGTATGCTCTTTTAATTTCGTCATTGCTGGCATTTTGTGATACACCCAGCACTTCATAAGGATTGTTGATCATGGTTCTCTTTTATCTCCTGTCTTTCTTTTTTTAATTTATTATATTTTGACCAGACTCCTGAATAGATAATATTCCGGAGCAGCTCAGACTCCTTAATACAGGGAAGCTTCTCAAAGGCACCGCTGGCTTCAGCCATCATCATGAGAAGAATGTCATATACTTCCCTCTCATACCCTTCCTTATCCTCTTCATACGATTCATAGAGAGTTTTCAGCGGGTTATAGCTGCCTTTCTTCATATCTTTTTCCAGGTCATCATAGGCATCCATAATATATATGAACTTACCAAGATAGAAACCGAATTTTCTCAAATATTCTTCCCAGACATCCTCCCGGATAACAAATATTTCGGCCATCAGTTCTCCGAAACAGCCGGCCACCAGATCCAGGTCCGCCTCCTGCTGCTTTTCATAGTCTGAGAGCCTGCCAAGCTGCTTCCTGATCACCTTACTCTGTCTTTGGTACTCCTGACAGATCTTTTTGGCTTTTTTCTTAAATAAGTGAACGCCGGTCAGCCCTTTCATGCTCTTATCATCCTGCCAGTCGTCTGCAAAATGGTAAAAGGAAAGCAGAATATTCATCTTGGCCCCGTACTGTGTGATCTCATTCTGGAGCATGGGGATCTTCTTCACAGGGTGCACGGGGCACCGGGAACTGATCTCCCTGGTCTCACTCTCATAAAGAGAGGTGAGAAGCACCACCAGAAATGTCATATCATACGTAAGGGTCATTCTTCCCCGAAATCCGTATTCCTCTTTGAGTGTCCTGCAAAGACCGCAGTAATATGCCTTGTACTGATAAAATTCTTTCACTTTCAGCTCCGGTTTGTCCACCGTCACATATCCAAACATATGATTTAGCTGCCTTTCTCCTGCCTGCTGCTGCAGGTACTTACTTCTTGACATAATCTATATTATTATACTATAAGTTTCTGCAAAATACCATCCCCACATTGACGTAACTTCATTTTTTCGATATACTGATATACTGAAGTAATGATTCAAACAGGTCTGCGCACTTACTGCGCCAGCCATATGAACCTGTATTATCGGCAGACATAGGGCTGTCACGAACTGAAAAAACACGAAAGAAGGCATTTTTTACAGATGAAACCGGAAGATATGAACATTCCTCCCCAGGAATTTGATGTGCGTTTTCCTGAGCGGTTTATAAAAAATACAGATTACTACAACTCTCTCATGATGATGTACCGCTGTGCCATTCGGGAGATACAGACCAAACTGGAGGTGCTGGATGATGAATTCTCTGTAAAGTACAACCGCAATCCCATCTCCTCCATCAAGACCAGGATCAAAAAGCCCATGAGTATCTACAGCAAGCTTCAGAAGCTGGGCTATGAATTCACGGAGACCAATATCCGGGAACAGTTAAACGATGTGGCAGGGATCCGTGTCATCTGCTCCTTCATAGATGACATCTATACGGTTGCCAATCTTCTGGCTGAACAGGACGATATTAAGATCATCCGCATCAAGGATTATATCCTGAACCCTAAGCCCAATGGCTACCGAAGCTATCACATGATCGTAGAGATTCCTGTATTCTTCGCAGAGGGAAAAACTCCCATGCGTGCCGAAGTGCAGATACGGACCATAGGCATGGATTTCTGGGCCAGCCTGGAACACCAGCTCCGCTACAAAAAAGAGCTGGGCAGCAACAAAGACCATGAGCTTATCAGCATGGAACTTCTGGAATGTGCCCACACCATCACAGCGGTGGACAACCAGATGCAAAATATTAAAAAGATGATCGGGGAACTGAACTGACGAGTTCCCCGATCATCTTTTATTTATGATAATAGGAAGACCCCAGTGCGTGCTCTCTATTATTCAGCGCCGGAAACAAACTTGTCAAGAAGCGTTTCACAGGCGTCATAGTAGGCTGTCTTCTCTTCATTCTTCTCCATCTTGGTTCCTTCCAGGCTGCGCATTGCCACATATAGATCCTTCACGGACGCAGGTTCTCCCATCTCCGCATAGGCAGCACAGTCCTCCACCTTGGCAAAGTCCTCCAGTTTTTCCGGAAAAACACCGGCGTCCTTGAACTTTTCAAAATTCTGCTGGCTGATAAAGAAGATCATGCTTGTCCCCTCCTGCAGATCCACTGTCATCTTCGTCTGTCCTGCTGCCAGCATCTGGGGATCATATCCCTGGGCATCGTCCGGAGGCAGTACATAGTTCTGGATCTGTACATGGACTTCCCCGTCCCCGTTCAAATCCTCTGCATTGGCCTCAAAATAACTCTGCAGAGCCTGACTGTCCTCGTCAGCTATCATATAATCTGTGACAAAGGCAATGTCATAATCATAGTCTACTTTACTCAACATATCCTTGACAAATACGACCACCATAAAAAGCAGGAAGGCCCCGATCAGTACATGGAACTTATAATAGTACCAAAAATTGTCAACTTTTTTTCTTGTTTCGTCTTTCATCTGTGGTTTCTTCATTTATTCACTCATCCGTCCTTTTTTTGTGCTGATTTAGATTTTATCACTTCTAAATTGAGAAAGGAAGAGGTTTTATAAGACTTTATGGAGATTTTAGAATTACGGCTGTTCACAGCAAAGACTGTAACTTATGGCTTGCTATTTTCCTGACTTGTGATATTATGGTAAAGGATTTTCAGAAATACAATTAATTGGAGATTAAAATATGAAGAATCTGACTCAGGGAAACCCAACCAAACTTATGCTCTCCTTTGCCCTGCCTGTGTGTCTCGGCAATCTGTTCCAGCTCTTTTACAGCCTGGCTGACACAAGGATCGTGGGAAGCACACTGGGGGAATCCTCTCTCGCCGCAGTCGGCGCCACCACAGCCATCAGCACTCTGCTCATCGGCTTTCTGCAGGGTCTGACCAACGGCTTTTCCATCATTGTTTCCCAGAGCTTCGGCGCTGACAAAAAAGAACGGCTGAAAAAGGCGGCTGCCGGAACCTTTCTTCTGGGCTTTCTCACCACAATAGTCCTCACCGCAGTGTCCCTTTTAGGGCTGAACGGATTTTTATCCCTGCTGCAGGTTCCCAGCCATCTTCTTTCGGAAGCATCAGGGTACATAAGGATCATACTTATGGGTATGCTCATCACCATGCTCTACAACGCGCTGGCGGGGATCATGCGGGCCGTAGGCGACACAGTGGCACCTCTTCTATTTCTGGTCTGCGCTGCCCTTCTGAACGTGGGGCTTGATCTGCTGTTCATCCTGCAGTTCCATATGGGGGTAAGAGGTGCTGCCCTGGCCACGGTTCTGGCCCAGAGTGTCTCTGTTGTACTGAGCTTTGTCTATATGTGGAAACGCTATCCGGTCTTTCGCTTAAAGCCTGCAGACTTCAGGCTGAGCAGGACCATGATAAAGGTCCTTTACTCCTCCGGGCTGTCCATGGCTCTGATGATGTCCCTGGTATTTTTCGGTACCCTGGCTCTTCAGTGCGCTATCAATACCTTCGGCACGGAAATCATTGTGGCACATACAGCCGCCAGAAAAATCTGTGAATTTTATTTCCTGCCCATCTCCGTCATGGGTGTGACCATGGCTACCTTCTGCGGACAAAATTTCGGTGCCGGAAAATTCGACCGGGTAAAAATCGGTATCCGCCAGGCTCTTTTCATCACATGGGCATGGACCTTTGTTGTCATCTTCTTAAGCTACACAGCAGCCCCCTTCCTGATCCATCTGGTCACAGGAAGCAGCAGCCCGGTGGTCATAGAAAACGCCTCCAAATACCTGCGGATAAATTCCCTTCTGTATTTTGTCGCCTGCGGGATCAATATCCTCAGAAACGCCCTGCAGGCCATTGGAGATCACATCACTCCTGTCATATCCAGCTTCATAGAACTGGCAGGCAAAGTGCTGATCGCGCTGTTTTTGACACCTATCCTGCAGTACATGGGGATCATCATTGCGGAGCCCATCATCTGGTGTCTTATGATACTGCCCCTGATTTTTAAATTCCGCCGTCTGTGCAGGACACAAAATCAAAGACAGCGCATATAATAATCATAAAGCGATTCAAGGAGTCACCATTTGGCATATAAAATTGTAATAGACGCTGGGCACGGCGGAACGGATCCCGGCGCTGTCTATAAGGGCAGACAGGAGAAAGATGACAATCTCCGGCTGGCCCTGGCAGTAGGCCGGATTCTCTCCCAGAACGGGGTGGATGTGGTGTACACCCGCACCACCGATGTATATCAGACACCATTTGAGAAAGCCCGCATCGGAAATGACGCCGGAGCGGACTGGTTCATCTCCTTCCACCGCAACTCAAGCCCCCAGCCCAACCAGTATTCCGGTGTGGAATCCCTGGTCTATGGTCTGTCGGGACAAAAGGTTGACATGGCGGAAAACATCAACGGAGCACTGGGAGAACTGGGCTTTAACAACCTGGGCGTGAGAGCAAGACCGGGCCTGGTAGTCCTTCGGCGCACACGGATGCCGGCGGTATTGGTTGAGGTTGGTTTTATCAACAACGACAAGGACAATGCCCTGTTTGACGAGAGATTCGATGAGATTGCCCAGGGCATTGCCTACGCGATCCTGGGAACACTGGAGGAGGAAGAGGTGGAGAAACCGCCTGCCGGGGAACCGGTACTCTACCGGGTGCAGGTTGGCATGTTCCGTGAAAAACAGTATGCCGATAATCTGCTCTATGAACTGCAGGACCAGGGATTTCCGGCTTACATTTTAAACGAAGACGGCTTTTACAAAGTACAGGTAGGCGCTTATCAGTACCTGGCAAATGCCGTCAGGATGGAACAGACCCTGCGCCGGGCAGGATACAGTACTTGGATCACCACCTGACAAAAAGGGTATGCCTCACCGGCACAGAATAAAAGGCCGGTATGAAAAAAGATGTCTTCTGCTGTATGGCAAGGAGACATCTTTTATTTATATCACTGATACGAGCATTTTCTCACATGGAATCTGCCCGCTCTTTCACATTCTTTTTAAAATTGATCACTTCATGGTCATATTCCCCGCTCATAAACTGGGAGTGGATCATGAAATCCGCAGTGGCCTTATTGATGGCCATGGGGATATCATAGACCTGCGCAATACGCATAAGAGCCTTCACATCCGGGTCATGAGGCTGCGCGGTCAGGGGATCTGAGAAGAACACTACAAAGTCAATAACACCTTCCACGATCTTGGCTCCGATCTGCTGGTCACCGCCCAGAGGACCGCTGTTGTATCCCTTGATGCGAAGGCCTGCTTTGTCCGCGATCAGTCTGGCTGTTGTGCCGGTACCGTAAAGGCTGTGATTCTTCAGTATATCATAATTCTCTTTGCACCATTCTATCAGTTTCGGCTTTTCATTGTCATGTGCGATCAGCGCGATATGTTTCTTTTTCCCTATTGTAAATGTTATAAATTCGTTGTCCATGTATCTTAACTCCTTTCAGCTATCTGTATGGTTTCCGGTTCCGGCTGCTGTTTACAGGCCTGCCCGCGGACAGTGACCGGTTCCTCTGCTGTTTTTTATCATAACATATTTTACTTGTCCTCACAACGGGAAACTGCTACAATAATTGCAAAGAAGGAGAAGCCTATGTACTATTTTATCATCAATCCCCGCTCCCGTTCCGGCAAAGGACAGGAGATCTGGGACAATGTCAAAAAACGTCTGGATGAAGAACATCTGGAATATGAAGCCTATTTTACCCAGCGGCACGGACATGCTGCTGAACTGGCTCATCAGATCGCAGCCCTCTCCATTCCCTGCACATTGGTTGTTGTAGGCGGAGACGGCACAGTGAATGAGGTGGTCAACGGACTTGTGAAAACCGTGTACACCCATATTACCCTGGGATATATCCCCACAGGTTCCGGCAATGACTTTGCCAGAGGCCTTGGGCTTACCAAAGATACAGACAGAGCAGTGGAACAGATCCTATCTCCAGCATGTATTGAGAAGATGGATATCGGAATTGCACGGTCGGATGGAGAAAAGCGCTGTTTTCTCATCAGCGCCGGCATTGGCTTTGATGCCTCCATCTGTCACGAGGCTCTCAATTCCGGCCTCAAGGATTTTCTGAACAGATACCATCTGGGCAAGCTTACCTATGCGGCGATCGCTCTGAAACAATTGTTTCTCTACCGCCCCTGCCGCGTGGATATCCGCCTGGACCAAAAAAAGATATTACGCTTCCCCCGCTGCTTTTTTGTAGCCGGCATGAATCTGAAGTATGAAGGAGGAGGCTGTAAATTTTGTCCGGACGCAGATCACACGGATGGAAAGATCCACATCTGTGTTGCCGGAAAGCTCTCCAAGCTGAAGATCATTACCATGCTGCCCACTGCCTTTATTGGGAAACACACGTGGTTCAGAGGCATACAGATAGAACAGGGGCATGTGGTGGAGATCATCAGCCGGCGTCCTCTCCCTGTACACTGCGACGGAGAGTCTTTTGGGGTTAGGAATTCCCTTTCCCTCAGAACCGCCCGGGAACAGATTTCTGTCATTACCAGATAGCTGAAAGAAGGTTTAACTTATGAAATTACTGCTGATAACTGCTGCCATTATACTTCTCGTTTTTTTACTCTACTTCTATTGCATCATGCCGCGTTTTACAAGGAAATCCCAGACCCGCGCCTTTATGCACAGGCTTTTTGCGCACAGGGGGCTGTTTGACCCCCAAGAAGGCATACCGGAGAATTCCCTGCCGGCATTTGAGAGGGCCGTTCTCTGCGGATATCCCATTGAGCTGGATGTTCAGATCACCAAAGACGAGAAAATCGTGGTTTTCCACGACTATACCCTCGGCCGCATGTGCGGCATTGACCTCCCTCTGGAAACAAAAACCTATGAGGAGCTTCAGAGACTTTCCCTCCAGAATACAGGCGAGAAGATTCCTCTCTTTTCTGATGTACTGAAGCTTGTGGACGGACGTGTTCCTCTGCTGATCGAGATAAAACTTCACTCTCACCACACATATCCCTGCGTTCTTATGGATAAACTGTTACAGGGGTATAAGGGCAGCTACTGCATAGAATCCTTTAATTCCCTGGCCCTTTTCTGGTACCGCCGCAATCGGCCGGATGTTGTGAGAGGGCAGCTCTCCTCCAATCTCACAAGCCCTGTGGCTGAGGGTGGATATGTACTGAGCTTTCTGGTCAAACATCTGCTCACCAACTGTATCGGCCGTCCTGACTTCATTGCCTACTGCTATAAGGACAGCCGGAACCTGAGCTTCTGCCTGAACCACCATCTGTACAAAACACCTGTGTTTGCCTGGACACTGCGCACCCCGGAAGCCTACGAAAAATACAAAAAACGTTTTGACTCCGTTATTTTTGACAGTTTTCTTCCCCGCAGGCAGGCATGACCGGATGTTTTTTCCAGAGTGTGAATTGGATGTGAAGCTTTTCTGAATTTACTGTAAATCCCATTGTTATCCTGATTTTCCTGTGCTATAATTGGCAGGACAAAGAAAGGCTTTGGCATCGAAAAGAAGGTGATTAAGTGAATCTGGTAAAAAAATACAAACATACCTGGATCATCCCGGTATACGGCATCTTTTATCTTGCGGCATTCCAATACCTGGAGCAGCGTGATATCCGGCCCCATATCATCCATATGAAGATTGATGACTATATCCCCTTCTGTGAATATTTCATCGTCCCGTATCTGTTGTGGTTCGCCTACATCGCAGTGACTGTTTTATACTTCTCATTTTTTAATGACAGCAAACGGGAATTTTACCAACTGATATTTACCCTGGGAGTGGGCATGACACTGTTCCTGGTGATCTCTTATATTTATCCCAACGGGCAGGACCTGCGTCCCAAGCTTTCGGGTGACAGTATCTTCATTGAACTGGTGAGGCATTTATACAAGATCGATACTCCAACTAATATACTGCCCAGCATCCATGTATTTAACTCCGTGGCCTGCTGCACAGCTGTTTTCAAAAACGCAAGAGCAAAAAGGCATCCCCTGCTGCTTGGCAGTACCCTGCTTCTGACCATTCTTATCGTGATGGCAACCGTATTCCTGAAGCAGCATACACTTGTGGATGTAGTTGCGGCATTTGCGCTGAATGTTTTCTGTTACCAGATGTTCTACAAGGCACATCCTGCACGGCAGAAACAGCCGGCTTTTGTAAAATAGCTTTTAAAATTTTCACATAAAAAGGACACTCCGCTTTTGGAATGTCCTTTTTTTCATACTAACAGCGCCTTTGTATGGCGACTTCTTTCATTCTTTTGACTCTTGATTTTTCTTTAATTAAAACCATAGAATTTCTGTACCACTTTATAGATCGCCACAGAAATATTTCTTCCGCTCCATCCCGGCAGGTTCACGCTTCTGCCCAGGATACCCAGGCGGAGTTTCCTGTAAATATGGATATCTTCATTTCTCAGATATTTCCACAAATCCTTTTTCTTTTCCAGATTTTCCTCCGTGCCGGAGCGTATCAGCATAATAGAGGAAACCGCGGTGATAATGTCCAGGTATCGGAGGAGATACTGCCGCAGATGCTTGTCACTGACCCTCTTTCCCGCCACAGAATCGATCATGAGACGGTTCACCAAAAGCTGCTGGTCAATTCTGCGTATCATCACGTCCTCATGCACTGACTGGTCCTCCCTGCCAATAAAATACCGGTAAAAATTCACGTCCATATAGTACATGGTCTTCACCGAAGGCAGCGGCTGATAGACAAACAGGTTGTCCACGTAAAAGGTGTGTTTCGGCAGCTCCAGACCGCACTCTCTGAGCAATCCGGTACGGTAGATCACCGAATGCATCAGAATATATTTTCCCACCGGCATCTTGCTGATCTCCTCCCAAGTGAAAATTTTTCCCTGCGGAAGGTATTTCTTATAGCGCATGACTTTCTTCCGTCTGGCGCCCTGCTTTTCATAGACAAAATTGCTGATCATCATATCCAGGGTCTGAGGCCCTCCCACAATCTCTGAGAGCTTTGTCAGGATCGCCTCATAAGCCTCTTTGTTCACCCAGTCATCGCTGTCCACCACTTTAAAAAAGATTCCGGTGGCGTTTTTAAGGCCTGTGTTCACAGCCTCCCCATGGCCGCCGTTCTCCTGGTGTATAGCCTTTACAATACCCGGGTATCTGGCGGCATAATCGTCTGCGATCTTCGCCGTGTCATCCGCGGAACCGTCATCTACGATCAGGATTTCTACCTGATCCCCGCCTTCCAGCAGGGAATCCACGCATTTTTCCATGTATGCCTGTGAATTATAACAGGGAACTGCTACGGACAATAATTTCATTTAATTAGTCCTCCTCAATATATTTTCTGTATGCGGAAAAAGCGGAGGGAATCGCGTATTTTCCCTTCGACTCTTTTTTATTGATAAAAAGCAGGTTTCCTGCCTCCTTCTCTTCTGTGGAGGCCACCTTTACCACATATCCTTTCATATGCCACTCTACATGTGAAAAAATATGTTTTGCCTCGCCTGCAGTTCTTATGTGCAGGGGTATGAGTTTCCATGCCTCCACTGCCCTGATCACTTCCTCTTCGGTCAGCCATCCTTCCATATTGGGAAATTCATAAAGACCGGCCAAAAGTCCTTGATCGGGACGTCTGCATATGGCATATTCCTGCCCGTTCTGTATGAGAAGGACTGTCTTCTCCTCAATTCTGCGTTTCTTTTTGGAGGCTTTTTTCGGATATTCCAAGACAGTGCCATTGGCCCGGGCCTTACACAGATGGCTTACCGGACAGTCGCTGCACTTGGCCATACCGTTCGGTATACAGACGGTAGCACCCAGCTCCATGAGACTCTGGTTAAACGCCCCCGGCCTGTCCTCTGGCATGACTGCTTCCAATTCCTGTTCCACCCGCTTCTTTACCGACTGCTTTAAGATATCGTCCCCATTTTCAGTAATACGAGATATCACCCGCAGAACATTGCCGTCCACTGCCGGCTTTTTCAGGCCAAAAGCAATGGAGGAGACAGCGCCTGCCGTGTAGCTTCCGATACCGGGCAGTGCCAGGATTTTCTCATAATCTGCCGGAATCTCTTTATTATATTTCAAAACGATCTCTTTTGCCGCCTTCTGCATATTTTTCACACGATTATAATAGCCCAAACCTTCCCACAATTTCAACAGTTTATTTTCCGGGCAGGCGGCCAGATCTTCAATACCGGGAAGCGCCGAAAGGAATCTCTCGTAATATCCCTTTACAGCCTCCACTCTTGTCTGCTGCAGCATGATTTCAGAAACCCACACGTGGTAGGGAGACGGGTCTCTGCGCCAGGGCAGGTCCCGCTTATTTTCCTCATACCAGGAAAGCAGAGGTTCTGTTATCTCTTCCAGTTTCATATCAGCTTTACCTCCACCGGTTCCCCGAGTAAGATGGCATCCGGCTTTACAAAGCAGTCATAGGCCAATACATGTACTCCGGCTTCTTCTGCCTCCAAAAGCACCTCTGCGAACTCCTCATGTGTCTTTTTATTCGGTTCAAAATGTTTCACGTCCTTCATCTGGATAACAAACATAATATACGCCTCATAGCCCTCTTTTATACATTGGCAAAGCTCCTTTATATGCTTGATCCCCCGTTTAGTGGGCGCGTCCGGAAAGCGGGCGATTCCGTCTTCCTCCAGTGTCACGCCTTTTACTTCCATGAATATTTTCCGTTCTCCCTGTTCCAGATACAGATCAAAACGGGAATTTCCGTATTTTGTCTCAGGACGGATGTAGGCGCCCTCTCCGAACAGGCTGCCTTTACGCAGCCACTCCTCCACCACCCGGTTGGGTATCTGGGAATCCATATTGATCAGACGGTCTCCCTTTTTCACAGCGATCAGGTCATACGCTGTTTTTCGTTCTTTTTTGTCACTTTTCTCCAAAAAAACAGAGGCGCCGGGAACTAACAATTCCCGGCACCTTCCAGTGTTTTTTACGTGACAGATTTCTTCCTGCCCGTCAATCTCCACACGGGCAATAAAACGGTTAGGGCGGCTTAAAAAGCGCCCTTCCCTGATATTCTTATATCTCATGCTTCTGTCAGTCCCTCATAAATCTCTTTTACGCTGTCAAAGACATAGGTTGGCTTTACATCTCCTTCTTCTATGTCCTGTGTAGTCGCTTCACCGGAAAGCACACAGATGGTATCAACCCCGGCTTTCACTCCGGTCTTGATATCTGTGTAAAGCCGGTCACCAATGATGACAGCATCCTCTGCCTTCATGCCCAGCTTCTTTAATACACAGTTTACCATAATCGGCTCAGGTTTACCAATAAAAAATGGTTCTTTTCCTGTGGCATTTTTCAGCATTATGCTCATAGAGCCGCAGTCAGGGATATATCCAAAGCTCACCGGACATACAAAGTCAGGATTTGTAGCCAGATAAACCACATCTCTGCCCAGCATAATGCAGGTATTTCTGATCTTCTCTGAAGTGTTCTCCGTATCAAATCCAATGAGAACAACAGAGGCCCTGTCATCCACCTCTGTGACCACCGAAATGCCGGCCTCGCGCAGCTCATTTACCAGGGAACGGGTTCCCATGCAGTAGACTACCTGATCCGGATAATTTTCATTGATATACATGGCTGTGGCCTGGCTGGATGTATAGAAATTCTCATATCCGGCCCGAATGCCCATTTTTGTCACCTTCTCCACATAGTCATTCACTGACTTTGAGGAATTGTTGGTGATAAAGATATACTGTCCGCCTCTTCTCTCGATCTCATCCAAAAAATCAAGTGTTCCCTCAAAAATTTCATCCTCGTTGTAAATCGTTCCGTCCATATCCAGAAGATACAGCTTCTTGTCTCTCAGCTTCTCTGCATTTTTCCCGTTCTTATCTGTCAGCATTTTTCTTCTCCTTGTAAATCCTGTTCTTTTTATAACGCCGGAATATTCTTTGTGGCGACCATATCCACACCGGTTCCGCACACGTTTTTCAGCACTACATCACCAATCTGTACCGGCGCTTTCACTGTCACGGATCTTAAAGCCTCCGCACAGTCGTAAATCTTTCCTTTTGGAATATCGGAGGCGGTCTTAACAGAAACCACCGGAAGCGTGCCCCCGCTCACCCGTACAGAAGAAGTGACGATCCTGGTGGGGTTGGTCACCTCTTTCTTTCCGTAGGCTTCCCCCTTTTTACAGGTATTTCCCTCCACCTTTTTCACGGTACCCTCTTCTAATGTCACAGTAAGGCTGCATCCCAGAGGACAATTAATGCAAATCAATTCTCTTGTTTCCATTTCTATGCCTCCTCCACTTTCACAGTAATCTTATCGAAACTTTCATCATCTGTCAAATCTGATTTTTTCAGAACCACCTGTTCCATCTCACCCGGCGCCAGCTTTCTCTTCTTCTTGTGCCAGATCCGCCGGTCTCCCAGGTACACGCTCACATAGCAGTCCCTGTAAACACTGCCCACCCGGAAACGCAGTGTAATGGTATCCTCCATGCACGCAGGGCGGATAACCTGGGGCACAGTGTAGCGCACGCCGTCCACAGCAGAGACGGGAATCACTCTTGTATCCCCCTTTTTCTCTCCCCTTATATAGGCTGCGGCGCAGGCACCAGCCCTTGCAGCCTCCTCAGACACATAATCCACCAGATCATGCACATGGAGCACATTGCCGCAGGCAAAGACACCCGGCACATTTGTTTCCAGACTCTCATTCACCACAGGACCTGAGGTGATGCGGGACAATTCCACTCCAATTTTTCCTGACAGCTCGTTCTCTGGAATCAGTCCGCAGGACAAAAGCAGGGTGTCACAGGAATAAAATTCCTCAGTTCCCGGAATCGGCTTTCTGTTCTCATCCACCTGGGCCAATGTAATGCCTGTCACTCTTTCCTTTCCCTGAATGTCAACCACCGTGTGACTTAGTTTTAAAGGGATGTCAAAATCATTGAGGCACTGTACAATATTTCTCTGAAGGCCGCCGGAAAATGGCATCAGCTCTGCCACAACTTTTACTTTTGCCCCCTCCAGAGTCATCCTTCTGGCCATGATCAGGCCAATATCACCGGAACCCAGGATCACCACTTCCCTGCCCGGCATGTATCCCTCCATATTTACCAGACGCTGGGCTGTTCCCGCAGTGTAAATGCCTGCCGGGCGGTATCCCGGAATATTCAAAGCGCCTCTTGGCCTCTCCCTGCAGCCCATAGCCAGGATCACGGCACGGGCTTCCAGCATCATAAGGCCGTCCTCCCTGTTCATAGCCATGACCGTCCTGCAGGTCTCCCCGTCCCGGATATCCAGAACCATGGTGTGAAGCTTATAAGGGATCTGCAGTTCCTCCACCTGTTCAATAAAACGCCATGCGTATTCCGGTCCTGTCAGCTCCTCCTTAAAGGTGTGGAGGCCAAAGCCGTTGTGGATACACTGGTTTAAGATTCCTCCCAGTTCCCTGTCACGCTCTAATATCAGGATGTTCTCCACCCCTTCTTTTCTGGCAGATACTGCGGCTGCAAGGCCTGCCGGGCCTCCGCCTATTATAATCAAATCATACCGCATGATTTATCCTCTCTTTCCCGTTTAAAATGTCTCTGTGATCCTTGTCAGCCTTCTTTGATCACGCCTGTGAGCAGCTTTGAGTTCTTTCCTGCCTTAGTCAGCTCCAGGGGATCCATGTGCAGTTCCCTTGCCAGGATCTCCATCGTTCTGGGTGCGCAGAAACCGGACTGGCATCTGCCCATTCCCGCCCTTGTTCTCCGCTTCACACCGTCTAAGGATCTGGCGCCCAAAGGCCGCCTGATGGCGTTTACGATCTCCCCCTCTGTCACAGTCTCACAGCGGCAGATCACATTGCCATAAGCCGGGTCTTTTTTGATCAGTTCCTCTATTTCCTCCGGGGATGCCTGTGCCACATTGGGAATGTCCTCCCTGGTGCTGATGAAATTCTCTTTCTTTTCTGCGTGCAGATACTCTGCCGCCATCTGCGCCAGGTATTCTCCGATGGCCGGAGCACTTGAAAGGCCAGGGGATTCAATGCCCGCCGCATTGAAAAAGCCCTCTGCGTCTACTGCTTCACCCAGAACAAAATCCTCGTCTTTTTCCGTGGCCCGAAGTCCAGCAAAGGAGGTGATGACCATATGCAGGGGAACCTCCGCCGCGCTTACACGTGCCAGAGAGGCCACCTTTCCAAGTCCCCGGGCAGTTGTCTGAATCCCCTCTTTGTCCTCAATGTCATCGGCAGTGGGGCCTACGAGAAGATTGCCGTGAACCGTTGGAGTGATAAGAACCCCCTTTCCCATCTTGGTGGGAAGCTGGAATACGGTATGAGACACAAAATTTCCGGCCTTTTTATCCAGCAGGCAGTATTCCCCTTTTCTGGGGGTGATGGATATTTTCCGCTCGCTTACCATATTGTTGAAAACATCCGCATACACCCCTGCTGCATTGATCACACACGCTGTTTCATAACATTCCCGGTCCGTCTCGATCTCATATCCGCCTTTTTCAAGCTTTCTGACTGCCTTTACCTCTGTATCCAGAAGGAATTCCACACCGTTTACATTGGCATTCTCCGCCAGGGCGATAGTCAGCTTAAACGGACATACGATTCCTCCCGTCGGAGCGTATAAAAGGGCTTTGACCTCATGGGAGAGGTTCGGTTCCAGTTTATGGATCTCTTCTCCTCTCACGATCCTGAGTCCCTCCACACCGTTTTCCTCCCCACGGGTTTTCAGTGCTTCCAGCTTCGGTATATCTTTCTCATCAAAACACAGTACCAGGGAACCGTTCCTCTTATATGGAAAATCCAGCTCCTCTGACAGCTCTTCCATCATGCGGCTTCCCTTCACATTCATCCTTGCCTTCATGGAACCTGGCTCTGCGTCAAAACCGGCATGCACAATTGCACTGTTTGCTTTGGAGGTTCCGCAGCAGACATCCTCCTCGCGCTCAATAACGGCTGTCTTCAGATCATATCTGGACAACTCTCTGGCCACGGCGCTTCCCACAACACCTGCGCCTATGATCATCACATCATATTTCATCTCTTCATTCCTCCTGTTTTCTGTAAAAATAAAAAGAGACAACACGAACACACATGCTTTTACATGTGTCCTCCGCTTTGTCTCTGTTCTCCAGCGTTATCTATTTATTTTTTGGTCAGCCTGGTAAATGTGCAGACCGGCTGAACAGGTACTGCTCCTACATGAACCAGACTTCCTGGTTGGTGGTGGATATACACACGGCTCCGGCGCTGAGCGCTGCCATGATATCCTCCTTGTCTGCAATCAGCCCTCCTGCTATGACAGGTGTTCTGCTGTGCGTGCAGATTCTGGCGATGATCTTCGGCATGACCCCCGGAAGCACTTCGATCATATCCGGGTGCACACTCTCCGTCTGCCTTCTGATGCTCTCAAAGGCTATGGAATCAATGACAAAAAAACGCATGACCGCAAACAGTCCCAGTTCTTTTGCCTGCTTGATGATCCCGGGTTTGGTGGAGATCACGCCGTCCGCCTCTGTGGTGCTTTTCAAAAAATCAACGGCAACCTCCCGGCTGCTCAGACCCCCAATGAGGTCAATATGTACCAGAACAGTCTTGCCCTTCTCTTTCAGGCGCCTCACAATATCACCGATACTGCAGATATCCCCGTAAAGCACAAAGACGATCCCGATATCCGATCCCAGGCATTTCCTCAGTCCCTGTTCGTCCTTGATGGCCGCCACTACAGGGCAGTCCTCAAATTGTTCTAAAATTTCCTGTTGTTTCATGAGACGCTCCATTTCTGTACTGTAAACTAGTAAACTATTTAATCTTAAAAAGACAAGACAACAAAGCCGTGATACGGCTTTATCCTCTTGTCTCCTGTCTCTTGTTATATCTTAGCACATTCCCCTGTCTCCTGCAAGCCCTAATGTAACTTGTCGGCATCTGCCTGGTAACAGTTCGTTACTGTTCACATATATTATTCCGCGAGGTGCCGCCCTGCGTTTGCAAAGCAATCCCGAGGCAGCCACGCGCCAGACTGCAAATTTGGGTAACCCTACCTGTAGAAACATACAACAGGACAGCCTGCCTCTATATTTTCATATATAGTTGTGGCTGAAGCGGTGGGAAGGTTGATACATCCGTGAGAACCGTTTGTCTTGTAGATCGAACCTCCAAAGCTGTATCTCCAGTTGGCATCATGCAGGCCAATTCCGCCGTTAAAGGGCATCCAGTATTTGACAGGCTGTTCATACTCATAAGTGCCGTCCTCCAGTTTGCGCCCTCTCAGCACCTGATTTGTCTGTTTATACATAAGAGAATACACACCGCCCGGTGTCCTTCTGTCTCTCATCACGTAAGTACCGGACACAAAATCAGTATCCATAAGCAGCGCCCCATCCTTGTAAAACCACAGATGCTGGCTTGTCAGGTCTATTTCCACATAAGTTTGGCCGATATCATTCTCCCCGTATACCACACCTGTTTTAGAATATACAGGCTCTCGGACAGTCACTGCATGGTTGGCTATGTCCTCCAAAAGCTGTGCCTTTTCCTTTAGCTGATTGATCTGGAAACCGTAATTGCCTCCTGAGACAGTGATGGGTTCCCCTGTGGCTGTACTTGTGATAGTCCTGTCCCTGCCTACTGTGTCATAATTCTCGGCAAGCCAGGCTACAAACTCTGTCACTCTTGCCTCCAGAGTTGCCGGATCATCAACATAATTTCCATTTTCGTCGTATGTCATCCATTCCTTCACCGTCATACCGTCCAGCACTTCTGTCTTGTCTCCGAAGGTATAGGTAACTGTCACCGCAGCGCAGGAATTCCACACATCCCGCTGATGGATCAATGTGGGGTCTTCTTTTGTAACAGCCGGGGCCGCATAGGCACCCGCTTCTTCGGCGGAGACGGATTCCTGGCTGCCCGCCACTGCTGCCTCCAAAGCAGAGAACATAACGTCCTCCTGCACGGTTGTGCCCGCCGTCTCATCTACAATGACAAACTGGTTTTCCTGAAATGCAATGTACGCATCCGTCGGCGCTTCCATACTCTCAGCCTGCATGCAGTCAAAGGACTTAAGCTGTGCATTTAACGCTTCCTTGTCGTACTGTATGTTCTCCTCCGTCTCATGATCCATTCCCTTGAAATATCCCTTGATCCATGTAAATGGATTCTGGTCATCCAAAAGCTTCTGTACACTGCCGTCGCTGACATAGGCATAACGGATATCCTGTCCCTTGATTTCTCTTGTCTGGTCATTCCTGAACTGCACCTGGATGGAATAGTCCTCCACCTTTTCCCGAATCATGTCTTCTGCCTGCTCCACGGTCATATTCCCGCAGGCCATATGGTTGACAGTGGTTCCCTTAAAAAATTTATCTCTATAATAGTAAGCACCTGCGCCGTAGCCGGCAGCTGCCAGTATGACCACAGCTCCTGTAATGCCCAGTGCGATCTTGATTCCGGTCCTTTTACCCTTCTTTTCCTCAGCCCTTATTTCTTTTCTGGCCGCTTTTTTCTGCTTTTTCTCAGCTTTTTTATCCGGTTCCTGATATGCAGCCGCTTCTTCCTGGCTCCCTATGGTATCCTGGATAATTTTCTCCATGGCAGAGTCAATTTGGGCCTCCATCTCTGATTTAGGCCGTGTCTGTTCTGTCTCCCCTTGCCGGACAGCAGCCTTAGCCTTTTTCTCTGCCTGCTGCGTCTTCTTTTGCTGTGTCTTTTTCTTCATCTAATTTGCTCCCCGATATTACATTTCTGTCGGAACTGCAGCCGTATTCACTTGATTTCTCAGGCCGCAGCCGCCTATATTCGACATAAACGCGAATACTTGTCTATTATAACACAAAATTCTACAACCGGATAAATATAAATTAATCCTTAAAAAAATTTAAAGCTTTTGTCACACTTTCAACTCCTTTTAGTGTATGTGAAATATTTTCTTCATATTCTATCCTGCCGCAGAATTCTGCTGGGAATGAACCATCCATATATTAGACGCCGAAAATCGTCAAAAGGTGTCACACAGAATAGAAATTTTTTTTCTCCGCATACTAATCATGCAGCGCAGGCAACTGCTGTGACTCAACACAAGAAAAAAAGTGAGGAAACTGCCATGTTAAATGAAAAACCTTACAAAAGCGATTATGATGACGGAAACATTCCTGAAATCGATCTGCCCAGGGAGTCAAACGCCACTGACGTGATCCCCGACGAAGTGCCGCGTAAAGACGGTCCCGGCGGAGAGGGCTGACAGGAAGCGAGGTGATCTCTAATGATTGACAACGAAGAACTTCCCATCGGCTTCACCATGGAACTGGCAATGCATTCAGATGTCCTGAATCATTTTGCCAAGCTTTCCAAGTCTGAACAGAAGCCTCTGGTAGATAAAGCCAGACAGGTAAACTCCCGCCATGAGATGCGGGAGTATGTGGAATCCATGTTCCGCCCCTGAGACGCGCTGCTTCTGGAACCGGCTGTGACACGCAGAGAAATCTGCGCTGCACAGCCGGTTTTTTGTTCAAAAATATCGTTTCCCCTCTTTTCCGAATGTGGTATACTAAAAGTGTTTTAAAACAAAGAAGGAGGATTGCTGTAAAGCAAAAGAAATCTTATGTACTATTTACTGAATCAATATTTAGACACAAAACGGATCGTGATGCTGGGAATCATCATTACTTTTCTCATCACATTTTTTGCGCTGAAGCACCCGTTTTCGTTTTTGCCCAGTGACCAGGGGCGTGATTTTGCCTTAAACGGCGCGCTTTCAAAAGGCAAAACAAGAGGTGTCGGGCTGACCTTTGTAGTCTGCTTCATCATCGGAACTCTGCTCTTTATGCCTCTTGACAAGGAGTATATTGTCTACGCCATACTGCTTTTCTGTATTATGCTGAGCGGGTACCTGGACGACGCTGCCGAGACACCGTGGAACGAATACAAAAAGGGACTGATCGACTTTATCGTATCAGCCGTGGCAGTTATCACATTCCTGAATTACAACAGCACCACCATTTCCCTTGGTTTTACAGAACTGGAACTCCCAAAGGCAGTCTATGCTATACTGGGCATTATCCTTTTCTGGGTCTCTATCAATGTGACCAACTGTACCGATGGTGTGGACGGGCTGTGCGCCAGCCTCTGCGTGATCGTCATGCTGTCCTTTGGCCTGATCTTTAAAGAGACTCTGGGTACTTATGTGATCGCCAATTTCCTTTTCTCCGCAGTCCTGCTGGCATACCTGTATTTTAATTCCTCTCCCAGCAGTATGCTCATGGGGGATGCCGGCTCCAGGGCTTTGGGCTTTTATATTGCAGTGATCGCCATCAAATCTCAGCACCCCATCATTTACATCCTGCTGGCGGGTGTGCTGATCATTGACGGTGGACTGGGACTTGTGAAATTATTCCTGAAAAGATTTTTAAAAATCTCTATTTTAAAAAATACAAGAACTCCCATCCATGACCATGTGAGAAAAAAATGCGGCTGGTCAGATACACAGGTCGTTGCCCGTTTTTTGATCATACAAGTGATCCTGGCAGTGGCTGCCTACATGCTGGTAAAATAATAGCAAAAAGAGAAACACGCCTATAAAGCTGTGTTTCTCTTTTTTTATCTCCCCCGTTTTGCTGCTCCTTAACACGCTGTTCTGTTTCATATGAGACCAATCACCCACTCGTCAAATATGAAGGATAATATCCTGAACCTCACAATTTAAGATATCGCACAGTGTATCAATGGTCTTTGTGGTAATCGCTTCGCCCTTTTTAATCCTGTGCAGGGTGTTTGCTGAGATACCATGATGATGGATCAATTGATACTCTGTCAAATTTCTTCTGAACAGCGTTTCATAAAATGGTTTGTAACTTATCATGTACACTTCTCCTATTCAGTGCTGCTGTTTACAGCCCTGCTAAAAGCACAGCTATGTAAACAGTAACTATACAGTGTATTTATTGAATAGTATCATACTCAATCTCTTGACTATACTCAAAATATTGAGTATATTTAAAACAAAAGAACGGAATGGAGGAATATTTTATGACAAATCATGAAGAGCCAAAATATTCATCAGAATACGACGAGAAAAAATTCATTGAAAACTGTGACAAGTACAAGGATATCGTCCTGGAAAACATTATTAAAAAAGCAAAAGAAATGGGGCTTTTAAAAGACTAAAGTTTGTCTGAAGCTTGTACTCTTTCCTCACTTTATGTATAATAAATGGGGGATTTGGAAATCCTGACTGCGGCTGAAAAAACCGCAAATAAAAACAAAGGAACTTTTGTATATGAATATAAGAAGACTTTTTGCTGTATGGAGCGCCAAATTCATAAAGACAGCCTGTCAGATCACGGGCAGACAGGGCGTGACACTGGCGGGAAAAATAGCGCTGTCCATCTATCCGCCAATCTTAAAAGAACTGGCAGGTGAGGTCAGAAAAGACATTTTTGTGGTCTGCGGCACCAATGGCAAAACTACTACCAACAATCTGCTGGCCTCTGTACTGGAGGCGGACAAATGCAGGGTCGTATGCAACCGCACCGGCTCCAACATGCTGAACGGAGTTGTCTCTGCCTTTGTCCTGAACGCCCGGGCCAACGGACATTTAGATGCGGATTATGCCTGTATTGAGATTGATGAAGCATCCACTGTCCGCGTATTTCCTCACTTCAAACCTGACTATATGGTGCTCACCAATCTGTTCCGTGATCAGCTTGACAGGTACGGGGAGATAGATACCACCATGAATCTTCTGTCCCGTGCTATGAAAATGGCACCTGATATGAAGCTCTTAGTCAATGCGGATGACTCCTTATCTACCTTTCTGGCTATGGATAATGAGAATGCATACACCACCTACGGCATCAGTGAACAGGTATATAAAGAACAGAACTCCAAGGAGATCCGCGAGGGCCGTTTCTGCAAACGCTGCGGGGAAAAGATGGAATACAAGTTCTATCACTACAGCCAGCTGGGAGATTATTACTGTCCCAAATGCGGATTCTCCCGCCCGGCTCCTCAGTTTGACGGCAGCCATATTGATATGTCGGACGGCCTGTCCTTTGATGTGGATGACTTCCATATAAAAGCCAATTACCGGGGTTTTTATAATATCTATAATATACTGGCCGTCTACGGAGCCGCATCCCTGGCCGGTATTCCTCTTGACAGCTTCAACAGGATTCTGGGGGACTATACGCCTCAGTTTGGAAGAAACGAACTTTTTGAGATCAACGGAACCAGGATCATGCTCAACCTGGCTAAAAATCCGGCTGGTTTTAACCAGAATATCGGAGCAGTCATGACAGACACCGCCGCCAAAGATATCATAATTCTGATCAATGACAACAGTCAGGACGGCACAGATGTCTCCTGGCTTTGGGATGTGGATTTTGACAGGCTTAGGGATGCCAATGCTGCTTCCATCACTGTCAGCGGCATCCGCTGTCAGGATATGCGCCTCCGCCTGAAATATGTGGATATCCCCTCCACTCTGGAGCCTGATATCGAAAAAGCCATCTGGTCCAGAATCGAGAGCGGAACAAAAAACCTGTATCTGCTGGTAAACTACACGGGTCTTTATACAACCCATAATATCCTGAAGAAAATGGAGGGCAGAAAATAATGAAAATCACTATCGGACATTTATATCCTGACCTTCTGAACCTATACGGAGACAGAGGAAATATTCAATGCATGATGAAGCGCTGTCAGTGGAGAGGCATTGAAGCCGAGACTGTGGAATTCCAGCTTGAGGACAGGATTGATTTTTCTGCCCTGGACATAGTTCTTCTGGGCGGAGGTTCCGACCGGGAGCAGATGCTGGTCTGTGACAAGCTTCGCAGTATCCAAAAAGACTTCAGGGATTATGTGGAGGACAACGGCGTGGTGATTGCCGTCTGCGGAGGCTATCAGCTCCTGGGACATTATTATGACACCGACGACGACCGTATTGAGGGACTCTCCCTTGTGGATCTGTATACAGAGCAGGGCAGTCCTCGTCTGATCGACAACATTGTACTGGAAAACCATAAATTTGACCTTCCCATTGTGGGCTTTGAAAATCATGGCGGGCGCACCTATATCGGAGACAATGAGCCTTTCGGAAAAGTCCTCTACGGCAACGGCAATAATGGCGAGGACAAGGCAGAGGGTGTCCTATATAAAAATGTAGTCGGCACCTACCTTCACGGCCCCCTTCTCCCCAAAAATCCCCATATCTGTGATCACTTAATCGCAAACGCTCTGGAGCGCAAATATGGGAAAGCCGAATTGTCACCTCTTGACGACAGCCAGGAGATCGAGGCAAACCAGTATATTTATCATCGCTTTGTAACAAAACAATAGTAAACAGCTATTGTTACGAATAAAAGGGGAAAACTTATGGGATACCGAATCGCGCTGCTGCTGAAACAGCACTACTACCAACATTATGGTAATCATCTTCCCGGGATCTGCGAAGATGTCTCCATCGAATACTTTACTTATGATACTTTTGAGGAGCTTAAAAGTATTTTCCTGAAGATCAAAAACGATTTTGAAGGGTTTCTTGTCAGCGGTATTGCCCCCATGAAAGCCATATATTCCCTTGGTGAACAGGCAGCCGGCGCTGTCGTAGATTATTTCCATATCAGTGTGGAGAACACCTATTGTCTTCTTCTCCAGCAGATCGTACTGGATGAACATCTGAAGCTTTCTCGAATCGGAATGGATTTTCTTCAGGACGGACACACCTTAAAAGAGCTTCTGCTCAACAATCAGTTTGCCCAGCGGATCCGTGAATTTGAAGAGGAGTGGATAGACTTCTCTTCCACCGTGAACCTGGATGAAAGGGAAGCTGCCCTCTCTGTAAAATACAGGGAACTGGCAAAACAGAACAAGCTGGATATGATCATCACCTATTTCTACAGCGTTGTGGAAAATATGCAGGACACCTCTATCCCCTGCATTTATGTCTATCCTGATGAGAATATGATCAGTGATATTCTTAAAAGCATGAAAAAAAGCATATCCATTAAAAATATGAAAAGCCATCTGCCTGCTGTCATACACATTAATATGGAAAATATGCCTGTACAGGATGAGATGTCTTATGAAAAGACGCGCCTAGAGATCAATAAGATGATCATGGAACTGAACCAGAAGTATCTGAACCGCCTTGTCATTAAGAATACGTATCGGGATTTTGAACTGTATGGTGATTACAGCATCATAAAAGAGATAACCGGGGATTTTCAGAAGTGCCCGATCCTGGATCAGCTTCACGATCTGCTCTCATTTAAAGGTTCTGTGGGATATGGTATTGGTCATACTTTTTATCAAGCCAGGGTAAATGCCATTGATGCCAGCCATTATTCCAGAAACGGCAGCCTGCAGGAGGACGGCAGTTACCTGATCGATGAGAACGACCAGCTCACTGTACTGCAGATTGGCCTGGTACCTGCGGGAATGACAGTATCCGGAGATTATATCAGCAACATTGCGGATAAGGTAAGCCTCTCCTCAGAGACCATTGTGCGGATCATCCGGGTCATGAAACAGGAAGGCACCAACAAGCTCACTTCCCAGGAACTGATGCATCACCTGAACATCTCCGCCAGAGCTGCCAACAAATTTTTAGCTGCATTGCAGAAGGACGGTTATGCAGAGATTGTCGGCATGAAGCGTTCCGGAAATAAAGGACGGCCCATTAACGTTTATCAGATCAATCTGAGATACTAAACGCTTTCTTTTGTCAGAACATAATTCCTTTGCCAGAACACAATTCTCTTTGTCAGAACAGAAAAACAGCCATTTCGGTTTTTTCCGAAAAGGCTGTTTTTCTGTTTATATATCTGGTTTAATCTCATCCGGAATCGGGCATTGATAGCCGTCCTTCACCGCTGCGGTAAATTCCTTTTTTGCATCCTTGATAATCTGCGGATCCTGAAAAACATCGACAGCCGCCATTCCCATGACCTTTGCTGCTGTTATCATTCCTTTTCTGCCTATACTGGAGCCTGACTGACTGACCTCCTGCCAGGAATGCCCCGGTGTTCCGAATGCCTTGCAGGCCGTCAGAATCTGTCCTGTGGGCGCCTGATAACTCACGTCCCCCACGTCTGTACTTCCCGGCATAAGGGTTTTCAATGGGTTTATGGGGAAGACCACATCTGCCAGCACTTTCCCCTCCATTGCTGCTGCTGCATTTTCACCATGCTGGCTTTCCACCGCTGCGGCTGCCTCCCGCATGATCTGATCCGAAAATGTATTCTGTATATTTTTTGCCAGCTCATGATCTTCACTGTCAAAATCCGGAGCACCGGCCTCCTGAAAATTCTTCATCAGAACTTCTCCCAAAACCTTATTGGGAATATAATCGCTGAATCCGTCTCCACGCACTATCTCGAAAGATGTCCCTGTCATGATAGACGCTCCACGTGCCACTTCGCTGATCCTTTCAAATATTTCATAAGACTGACAAAGCCGGGGCGCCCTGGCTTCATAGTACACGGCTGCTGTCTCCTGCACAACATTTGCGGCATTTCCTCCTGCGTTGGTGATGGCGTAATGGATCCTCGCCTCCGGGATCACGTGTTCCCTCAGGAAATTACACCCTACATTCATAAGCTCCACTGCGTCCAGGGCACTTCTGCCCAGATGGGGAGACGCAGAGGCATGGGACGCTTTGCCGTGGAAAATGAAGGTGGCGCAGATATCTGCCAGTGAACTGGATGAAAAAAGCCCGTTCACATCCCAGGGGTGCCAGCAGAACACGGCGTCAAGCCCTTCAAAACAGCCCTCCCGTGCCATAAAGGTTTTGCCGGAGCCTTTCTCTTCCCCCGGACATCCAAAGTAGATCACCGTTCCTGTCCCTTCTCTCTCCTTCAGATAATCCTTAACTGCCACTGCGGCTGCAAGAGAACCGGTACCCAGCAGATTATGGCCGCATCCGTGGCCGCAGTCTGTTCCTTCTCTTTTTTCCTGTATGTCAATCCCTGGCTTCTGGCTAAGTCCCGGAAGAGCATCGAATTCCCCCAAAAAGGCAACCACCGGTCTCCCGGCGCCAAAGGTTCCCTTAAAAGCTGTTGGAATTCCCGCCAGTCCTGTCTCCACCTGAAACCCTTCTGCTTCCAGGGTATTCTGCAGCAGTTTTGCTGATTGGTATTCGTGAAATCCCAGTTCTGCATATTCCCATATTTTCCGGCTGATATCAGAGTAAGCTTCTTCCTTCTCCTCTATCCTTTTGCATAATCTTACTTTTTCCTCTATCATTTTACGTCTCTCCTTATATACCTACCATTACTGCTCCCATGATCAGAATGACCTCCAGTGCGATCCACATTAAAAATAATTTCCAGATAAATTTATACCACTTATTCATGCCAATCCCCATGACACCACACATCATGGCACATCCTGTAGGCCAGAACATTTTAGAAAATCCGTCACCAAACTGATAAGCTATAATGGCGATTTCACGGCTCAGTCCGACTACATCGGCAAGAGGCGCCATAATAGGTACTGTGACCACAGCCTGCCCGGTTCCCGAAGGAATAAAGAAGTTGATCAGGTTCTGTGCCAGCAGCATGGCAAATGCGGAAAGCCCGGAGGGAAATCCTTTTACAATATTGGATAAATATAAAACTGCTGTGTCAATAATATTGCCGGAGCTCATCACCACCTCAATAGAACGTGCAAACCCGATCATAAGAACAGTAAATACCATGGATTTGGAGGATTCCACAAAAGAATCTGCAATTTTACTCGGCCCCATTTTATTGATAAGTCCTGTTACCACCATTCCGATAAAAAATACTGCTGCGAGCTGCTGCAGATAAAACCCAAACTTTGCAACCCCCACTGCGATCGTCATGATAATAATTCCAAATCCCACTAAAGTAAGTTTCTGCCTGCCTGTAAAAGGCATCTGCATAACCTCATCACGGCTGGCAGTGACTGTAGGTTCCGGTACACCGTAGAGATAACTCTTTGTGGGGTCTTTTTTTATTTTTTTTGCATAGTGCATTATGTAGATCACTGTTACAGCCACAAAACAGACAAATGCCACGATTCGGAATGTGGTAATTTTCCCTCCGACACTTGGGATACCTGCAATACTGCTGCCCAGGCCAACCGTAAAGGGATTGAGTACCGCTGCTGCAAAGCCAACGCCTGTTCCCAGAATAACGATAGAAGACCCTACTATCCTGTCATATCCCAGTGTGATCGCAATGGCAACAAATGCCGGGATCAACCCCCAGGCCTCCTCATTCATTCCAAACGTAGTTCCGCCAAGAGCAAAGAGTGTAAAAAATATGGGAATCAGAAAATAATCTTTGTCCTTGATCTTTCTCAGTATAGAGCCTACCAAAGCATTCAGGGTTCCTGTACTCATAAGCAGAGTAACGTAACCACAGGCAAAAAGCAGGAAAAATATAATATCCGCTGCATTTACAAATCCCTGAAAGATACTCATACAAAAAGCCCAGGGGCCTATGGGATTGGCATCCACAGTATGATAACTCCCTGCTACCACCAATTCTCTTCCCAGTGCCGGATCCACCGCACGGTCAAACTGCCCTGCCGGTAAAACCCAGGTCAAGATGGCGCTGATAAGAACCATTGTCATCATGATCACATAAGCATGGGGCATGGAAAATTTAAATTTCCGCTCTTTTTTCATTGAAAAATCCTCCTTTTACTTTCGTGCTGTAAACTGTTAATTATTTTTAGCACGCTTATAGAACTGTTCTTTTATCTTAGGATACCACTCTGCTTAATTAAAGTCAATTGGCAGTAATTGCAAATTATATTTCATGATTTTCGGAAATAATACACAAAAAACTCCGGAAACGTAATGAGGGATTATGCAGTAAAAGCCTTAATACGTCCGTACTACAATAAAATCCATTACATTTTTCAATTTTAAAGGACAAAACTTCTTTAAATGGCTAAACTGCGTACTGCTGTTGGCTGACATGTGTTTTTACAGGGCCATAAATAGCAGCGCCATGGCAGAAATATGACCGGATATATGATGTAAATATGATATAAAATAGTGGAAATTCCCAGTTTTAAATGTTATACTGTTTATTGAAATTATTTTATGTATGAGGAGGATCACATCATGGCGAGAGGACGCAAAAAAGAGACGAGGACACTGGATGAACAACTGCAGGCAGTTATCGGAGAAATCGCCACATATGAAGAGAAATTAAAAGAATTACGCCGCAGAAAAAAAGAAATCGAACAAAAAATCACTGAAGACAAAAAAGAGGCTTTATATAGAGCAGTAATGGAATCTGGCAAATCACTGGATGAAGTTCTGGCTGGTTTAAGCAACCAATAAAACGTAAGTCAGTCCCCCGGCTGTTCAGATGTGAACAAGCCGGGGGACTGACTTATGTTTAGATAGGATCAACGTGACTCTATTTCTCTCTCAAGGATCACCTGATAGGCATTCGCACCATATACACTCATTCTCGGTTCCAATATCTGCTTTAAACGCCAGCCATTGGCAGCTTCCGCTGTAATTGCCTCCTTACAGGCTTCAAAGGGAACCGGCGGCAGCCCCTTCTTCACCGCCCCCATCCTTTCCGTTTTTTCCGGAACCACTGGTATTTCAATAAACTTATATTCATATTTCTTCATAGGCTGCTCTCCTCTTTTCTCAAAATGTATCCAAAGTATCCATTTTCTATTTTTATATATCTTATATTAACCTGTTCCCCCACTTGATAGATATCATCTGCGATCCAGCACTGAATCTTGGCGACATCTCCCTGCAGGGTCTTAAATTTTACAGTTATCGCAGAGGGCTTCTTTTCCCATTGGTCTCCAAACTGTGCAAAAAAGAACTGATCAGCAGGTGTATCACCAATATGGGTGACCTCACCTACTGTATTTATCCCATTTTTATCTAAATTCTTTCTGAGTTTTTCTGCTCTGGTTAAACCAAACATATGAGAGCTCCTTTTTATGGTACCGGTTTATAAGCTTAAGCATATTATACATTTTTTATCTGTAGCAAACAACTAAAAAGATAGCAGATACTTGAGTGATTGGCTATAATGAACGGTTTCATAATAAATATAAACATTAAATGATATAAGTATATTATTCTTTTTCCTGCGATATTGCAGCCTATATATTCACCTTTGCACTTTCAGCTGATGGATCACAGAGATATGCATTCAGCACAGGGAATTCCCTGCGCGTTTAAGCAGTATGAGGTGTTTAGAAATGGCAGGTGGGAAACTGTAACGAATGGGATTCCAACAGATATGGATAGAATTAGGTATTGAACCCTTTTGTCTACTATCCTATTTGTTCCGATAGCTTTTTCTCTTATACGCAAAAAAGCCCTATTTATAAGGCTTTTTTAACAGGGGATGAGGGATTCGAACCCCCATCGACGGTTTTGGAGACCGGTGCTCTACCATTGAACTAATCCCCTATATTCTATTTACTATTATACATAAAACTGATTTTCTTTCAAGAGTTTTTTTCAAAAAAACCAATTTTCTGAAATGTACCTTCAAAACCGCATATACAAAACACAAAAACCTTTTTTCAAACCCGCCGTTTGCACTTTCGTGCTCAGGTCAAGCCCTCGACCGATTAGTAGCAGTCAGCTCCATACATTGCTGCACTTCCACCTCTGCCCTATCCACCTCGTCGTCTTCAAGGGGTCTTACTTCTTTATGAATGGGATATCTCATCTTGAGGGGGGCTTCACGCTTAGATGCCTTCAGCGTTTATCCCTTCCAGGCTTGGCTACCCTGCCATGCAGTTGGCACTGCAACAGGTACACCAGCGGCCCGTCCATCCCGGTCCTCTCGTACTAAGGACAGCTCCTCTCAAATATCCTACGCCCACGCCGGATAGGGACCGAACTGTCTCACGACGTTCTGAACCCAGCTCGCGTACCGCTTTAATGGGCGAACAGCCCAACCCTTGGGACCTACTACAGCCCCAGGATGCGATGAGCCGACATCGAGGTGCCAAACCACTCCGTCGATGTGAACTCTTGGGAGTGATAAGCCTGTTATCCCCAGGGTAGCTTTTATCCGTTGAGCGATGGCATTCCCACTTAATACCACCGGATCACTAAGCCCTACTTTCGTACCTGCTCCACCCGTCGGTGTCGCAGTCAAGCTCCCTTCTGCCTTTGCACTCTGCGAATGGTTTCCAACCATTCTGAGGGAACCTTTGGGCGCCTCCGATACTCTTTCGGAGGCGACCGCCCCAGTCAAACTCCCCGCCTGGCATTGTCCCACCGCCGGTTAACGGCGGCTGGTTAGAAGCCCAATACTGCAAGGGTGGTATCCCAACAGCGGCTCCATGGCAACTGGCGTCACCACTTCTTAGCCTCCCACCTATCCTGTACATGCAATACCGGACCCCAGTACCAAACTGGAGTAAAGCTCCATGGGGTCTTTCCGTCCTGGCGCAGGTAACCAGCATCTTCACTGGTACTTCAATTTCACCGGATGCATTGCCGAGACAGCGCTCAAATCATTACGCCTTTCGTGCGGGTCGGAACTTACCCGACAAGGAATTTCGCTACCTTAGGACCGTTATAGTTACGGCCGCCGTTTACTGGGGCTTAAATTCAATGCTTCGTCTCCTGACATCTCCTCTTAACCTTCCAGCACCGGGCAGGCGTCAGCCCATATACCTCACCTTTCGGTTTCGCATAGACCTGTGTTTTTGCTAAACAGTTGCTTGAGCCTATTCTCTGCGGCCAGGTCTCCCTGGCACCCCTTCTCCCGAAGTTACGGGGTCATTTTGCCGAGTTCCTTGGCAATGCTTCTTCCGTCGGCCTTAGGATTCTCTCCTCATCCACCTGTGTCGGTTTACGGTACGGGTACGATATGAACAATAGCGGCTTTTCTTGACGCATGGCTCACACACTTCCCTACTTTAGTTCGGTCCGCATCACGTCTTCGGATCGCCACACGGTTTTTCCTATGTGACTCCTACCCCGCTTGCCCCGGGATACCATTCCCGGGTTGTGCTCTCCACACGTGTCCCCACAGTTCTGTCATATCGCAGTACAGGAATCTCAACCTGTTGTCCATCGGCTACGGCTCTCGCCCTCGCCTTAGGCCCCGACTTACCCAGGGCAGATCAGCTTTACCCTGGAAACCTTAGATATTCGGCCACAAGGATTCTCACCTTGTTCTCGCTACTCATTCCGGCATTCTCTCTTCCATGCAGTCCACAGCTCCTTACGGTACTGCTTCTTCCCACATGCAATGCTCCTCTACCAATGCAGGCTTATTGGACAAGTCCAATAAGATTCCTTTGCATTCCTCAGCTTCGGTGTCGTGTTTCAGCCCCGGACATTTTCGGCGCAGGACCTCTCGACCAGTGAGCTATTACGCACTCTTTGAATGTGTGGCTGCTTCTGAGCCAACATCCTGGTTGTCTTTGAAATCCCACATCCTTTTCCACTTAACACGCACTTTGGGACCTTAGCTGGAGGTCTGGGCTCTTTCCCTTTTGACTATCCAACTTATCTCGTATAGTCTGACTCCCGGCAATCGATTCTATGGCATTCGGAGTTTGATATTCTTCGGTAGGCTTTGACGCCCCCTAGGAAATTCAGTGCTCTACCTCCATGAATCTGTGCCGAGGCTAGCCCTAAAGCTATTTCGAGGAGAACCAGCTATCTCCGGGTTCGATTGGAATTTCTCCCCTATCCACACCTCATCGCCACCCTTTTCAACGGATGTGCGTTCGGTCCTCCACTACCTCTTACGGCAGCTTCAACCTGGACATGGATAGATCACCCGGTTTCGGGTCTGCACATACTGACTCTGGCCCTGTTCAGACTTGGTTTCCCTACGGCTCCGCGTCTTAGACGCTTAACCTTGCCAGTATGCACAACTCGCCGGACCGTTCTACAAAAAGTACGCGGTCCCTCATAGAAAGAGGTTCCACAGCTTGTAAACACAGGGTTTCAGGTTCTCTTTCACTCCCCTCCCGGGGTCCTTTTCACCTTTCCTTCACAGTACTATGCACTATCGGTCACTAAGGAGTATTTAGCCTTACGGGGTGGTCCCCGCTCATTCCCACAAGGTTTCTCGTGTCTCGTGGTACTCTGGATCCTGCCATGCTGTCTTGGATTTCATGTACGGGGCTTTCACCCTCTCTGGCTGGCTTTCCCAAAACCATTCCATTATCCTCAACAGATCAATCCTGCAGTCCGAACCCCGCCATGCACGCATGACGGTTTAGGCTCTTTCCCGTTCGCTCGCCGCTACTTAGGAAATCGAGTTTTCTTTCTTCTCCTCGGGGTACTTAGATGTTTCAGTTCCCCCGGTTCCCTTCCATACGTTATGGA